>Ga0208496_1000018_pt1 | contig 51424 bp, 31 predicted proteins | sample CryBogmetaGMA2M_FD_184552 | JGI IMG/M metagenome (GOLD analysis project Ga0208496, IMG submission 184552) | Freshwater microbial communities from Crystal Bog, Wisconsin, USA - MA2M (SPAdes) | ecosystem: Environmental > Aquatic > Freshwater > Lake | place: Crystal Bog, Wisconsin, USA | collected... | reverse complement strand
CATGATGGGCTTTGATTATTCAGTCGTGAGGGTAGGTTGTGGCTGGTAATTTATTTCAGGGAATTAAGTGGTCTGCTTGCGCTGAGCTTTGAGGCGATTCTCAAAGTCATCCGTCAAGTCGGGGCTTTGTGCAATCAAGGGCATGACAAGACCTGTACCCATCTGCACCAAATTCATGATGTTGTTGTTGGCCATCTGTGCGCTCATGATGGCTTTGATCTGGAATAACGCAAACGCATTGCCTGAACATTTGTGCCTTCCCCCGCCGAAAGCCTGCCAGCCATATAAATTTTTGTCCTCGGACCGCTCGGGAGTGTAGCGGTCAGGGTCGAACATGTCAGGCTCGGGAAACAGTTCGGCACCGCGATGGGTGACCGATGGCGCGGCGCATACAAATTTGCCTGCCTTAATCAGAAAGCCATTGGCGTAAAAATCTTGCATGACTTTGCGCATTAGCAAAATCAGCGGTGGATGTAACCTAAGCACTTCTTTAAGGACATTTTCAAGTTTAGGCATCAAGCGAAGGGATTCAAAGCCAACGCCATCGCCATGGTCGTATAACGCATCAATTTCCGACAAAACACTGTGAAGGTGTTGTGGGTGGCGAAGCAATTCAATCAATACCCAAGCCGTCGTCCCCGAACTAGTGTGATGGCCCGCAAAAACGGCGGCGATTAACATGCCGGTAATCTCATGTGGCGTTAGCTTGCTGCCGTCCTCGTAGTTGGCTTCAATCAACGATTGGAAGACATTTGCCTTGTTGTCCTTTTTCCCCGCCCGCTTTTCCATAATTTGCGTCACCATCTGTTCCAACCTGGCACGGGCCTTATCTCGGCGGCGGAACAGCGGCAGTGGCAGATTGGGGAAAATATAAGCGATGGGTTGGATGGATTGTTCAAGATCATGATAAATCCCGACAAACTCATTGCTTAGTTCATAGCGAAACTCGGGGCCTAGCAGACAATGGCTGGACGTGTAAATGGTCAATTCCTTGGTGAACCGAAGCAAGTCGATCTCGCCAGAATCGCCCCAGTCTTTGATTAGGTTTTCCACTTCCGCGACAATCAGTTCCGAGTAAGTCCGCATCGGTTTGTCACGCAGAGCCGGCATCAGCATCTGCAACTGCTCGTTCTTCCTTTTTATCGGGGCATCGAATACCACGCCCTTGCCGAATATCGGCGTCATCATCTTGTAGGCCGGGCCTTGGTCCAAAACTTCATCGGGTGCGCGGTAAAATGCCTCGCTGGCCTCGGCCCCAGTCATCAACACCATGTCAAGATGAAAAAACTTGAACTGCGCGACATCGCCCAGCTTTTGGCGCAGCCGCAGCATAAAGTCGTGCGGGTTTTTGCCAAAATTAAGGATATGCCCGACCAAAGGCAGTGCCCCAGAGAGTTTTGGCGGTTCCTTGAACTTATTGTCATTCATTGCTATTTCCAAAGGCAGAATTGATAAATCGTGAAAGTTTACCCCATCCACGACGGGCTGGACACAGTGCGACCAAGGCTTGGTTCAAAATTGATAATTTTAACTGAAGTTCCGCCAGCCAGCGCCTGGCGGCGTTGATCTCGCAGTCCTGCTTCTCCGCGCCGCCGTGGGGCGTGACGAACTCCGGGGCCAGCGGAATTAAATTCGCTCGGCAAAAATGGCGAGGCGTTTTTAATCGACGAGAGTATTTTCCAGACCGCAGAAATCGGCAGGATTCATGCAAAAGTGGCGTAACTTTTGGCGAACGTATTGAGCATTAAAAACCCTTATTAAACTTTTCAAGGAGACAATTTTGGACCCCGGCCCAGTTCATGGGTGTCTCCCCGGCTTGCCACCGCCTTGATGTATGTTGAACTCCGCAGACAAACGGCTTAGCCACTTCCTCGCTTCGGTGAAATCATAACGGGCAACGGCTTGGCTGATGGCATCGGCCTTGCCATCGTGTCCGCCTTCGGCTAGAGCCTGTTTGAGCATTGCAACACTTTCGACGGCGGCCGTGTCATGGCCTTCCAGCTGAAGTTCCAACTCGCCGATGAGAGTCTGTATCTGGAAGGGCGATGCTGTGGAATTAAGGATTTTATCGTCATTCCAGCTACATTCAACAGAATTAAGCCGGACAAGCCCCGCCAACACTTGGTGCAGTTCTCCTTCCAGTGCGTCCATCCGCTCCTCGATAGCCTCCGGCTGGCTTTGCCGGGCAGCTTGCTCCAACTGCTCCGCCAACTTGCCCAGCCGGTCGGCCCCCAAGGTTTGGGCTATGCCCCTGAGAGTATGGGCCAAATAGGTGGCGGTGGCCCAGTCGCAATCCTGTTGGGCCTTGCGGAAGAGTTCCTCGAAATCGCTGGCCCGGCTGTCGCGGAATTTCATCAGCAACTTCACATAGGATGCCGTTTTCCCTCCCACCAAGACAAGCCCTTTGGCAATGTCGATACCCGGCAGTTCCGGCAGTTCAGTGTCAGCTGGCTGGACTGCCACCACTTCCGGCAGGACGGAAACCGCATTTTGCCTAGGCCGCACCCATCGCATCAGCGTTGCGAAAAGCTCGCCGAAATGCACCGGTTTGGCGACAAAACCGTTCATTCCCGCCGCGAAGCACTTTGCCCGGTCGCCGGCCATGGCATTGGCAGTCAGCGCGATGATGGGCAAATTCCGGCAGTGATCTTGGCTTCGCAGCCTACGGGTGGCTTCGAATCCGTCCATCACCGGCATTTGACAGTCCATCAGCACACAGTCCGGCATAGCCTGCGCCACTTCGTGCAGGGCCTCCTTGCCGTTGACGGCCAGCCGCACCTTCAGGCCAGCCTGTTCCAGCAGGTCGCGTATAACTTCCTGGTTGAGTTCGGCATCTTCCACCAGCAGGATGTCTGCCCCGCGCAGTCGGGCCGACACTTCGCGGACCGCGCTGCGAGGGCTGAGGACATGGTGTGTTTTCGGCATCAAGTCGTTGGAGACGAGGCGGACAGTGAAATGAAAAGTGCTACCTTGACCTAGGGCACTGTCAACCCAGATGCTTCCGCCCATCATCTCCACCAGCCGCTGGCTAATCGCAAGCCCTAGGCCGGTGCCGCCGTAGTCACGAGTGGTCGATGCGTCGGCCTGACTGAAGGCTTGGAACAGCTTGGACTGCTGTTCGGACGAGATGCCTATGCCCTCGTCCCGCACCGCGAAATGCAGGACGGTCCGACCGTCATCCACCGGCAATCCCGTTGCATTAAAACCTAAAGTGCCATCCCCAGGGGGAACTTCGTCCACGCTAACCAAAACTTGGCCTTGGCGGCAGAACTTGATGGCGTTGCCGACTAGATTGACTAAAACCTGGCCTAGGCGCAGGGGATCACCGAAGAAGGGCTTCTTCGCCAAAACGGGATTTATCTGGATCGCCAGTTCCAAGCCTTTGTCCTTGGCTTTACTGACCAGCATCGAGTTCAGGCTGTCGCACACCCCCTCCAGGGTGAAAGACTCTTCCACCACGTCCAGCTTGCCGGCCTCGATCTTGGAGAAGTCAAGGATGTCGTCAATGATGCGCAGCAGGGAATAAGAGGCACTGCGTATCTTGATCAGGTAATTGCTCTGCTGTTCGGAGGGGTTCGTTCTTAAGCAAAGTTCGGTCATGCCCATGATGGCGTTCATCGGGGTTCTGATCTCGTGGCTCATATTGGCCAAGAACAGGGATTTGGACTGGTTAGCCTGCTCGGCTACTTGCTTGGCTTGGGCTAGTGCCGCCAGCATGTTCCGATGTTCGCTAATGTCGCGGACGGTGCCTTGGATCACCGGTTTGCCCTGGATATCGAAGCTAGTCAGCAAGACATCGGAGGCGAACTCGGTGCCGTCAAGGCGGCAGTACTGCCAGTCGAACCGATGGCTGCCGTTTCTGAACGCCGTGGCAATCCGTTCTGCGGCCAGAACCGATGAGTCTCCACCGTTCGGCTGGGTGGGCGTTGAAAACTGGGCCGGATGCTTGCCCACAAAATCTTCCCGCGTCGCACAGCCAAATATCCGTAAGCATGCCTCGTTGCAGTCGATAAACCCTTGCCCATCGACCAACATGAGGGCATCGCCGGATGATTCGAACAGGGTGCGGAAGCGCTCTTCGCTCTCGCGCAGGGCATTCTCGGCCTGCTTGCGCTCAGTGATGTCAAGATTCGTCCCAACCACACATTCGCCCTGCCCTAGGGCATTTGTGCGAACCGTTTCCACCGCAAGGATATGGCGGCATTCGCCGTCTTCGGCCCGCCGGATGCGAAATTCCCTTGTGCTGTACCCGCATCGGTGGAGCGTGTCTTGCAAGATTTTTTCTTGCAGCGGCAAATCCTCCGGCACGACGGATTCGCTCCAAGTGGCATACTCAACAAACCCATCCGGGGTCGGGGCAATTCCGTAAATCCGAAACATCTGGGCATCCCACAGTACCCTGTTCGTGAGGACATTCCATTCCCAGATGCCGACCCCGGTTGCCTCAGTGGCCAGCCGCATTCGCTGCTCGTTATCGCGCAGCGTCTGTTCAATGTGCTTGCGCTCGGTGATGTCGCTTTCCGAACCGGCCATACGGGTCGGATGCCCGTCCGCATCGCGCTGGGCAATACCCCGGTCAAGCACCCACTTCCATGCGCCGTCTTTGCCAAGGATGCGGTATTCCTCAGCGAACACGGGGGTACTGCCATCGAAATGTTCCTGTAAACGGGACAAAACCCTCAGGGTATCGTCCGAGTGGATGGTTTTGGCCCATGCATCCGCGCTGTCGACGATCTCATCCTCGGCATAGCCGCGCATCGCCTTCCAGCGTGGAGAGAATTGCATTCGCCGGTTGGTGATGTCCCAGTCCCAAATGCCGTCTTGGGCACCGGCCAGAACCAGTTCATAACGCTCGTTCCGCTCCTGCAGTTCGGCCTGGGCGCACTTGATAGCTTCAATGTCGCTGCAGGAGCCATACCATTTGCAGATATTGCCCCGGTTATCGCGCACTGGAACCCCCCTCGCCTGAAACCAGCGCCACGCACCGTCGTTGCGCTGTATGCGGAATTCGGCATCGAACACTGCACCGGTCCCGACGGCTTCCCGCCAATCTGCCATCAGTCTCTCACGGTCGTCCGGGTGTACTTGCTCAAGCCAGCCGTAACCGATCTGCCCGGCTTCCGGCAGGCCAGTGTAATCGACCCACTGTTGGCTTAGGTAGTCGCATTGTCCCTCGGGCGTACAGGTCCACACCAACTGCGGCATCGCATTGGCCAGGGTGCGCCAGCGCTGTTCGCTATCACGCAATTCCTCGACGGCTGCTTTCTCCTCCGTCACATCGAGTGCCGCCAGTATGGCCCTCACCGGTGCGCCGCCAGCAAAGAAAACCTGTTTGCGCACCCGCAGCCAGCGGACCTGGCCTTCCGGCCAAACGATCCGGTGGTCCATGGCAAACAAACCAAGTCCTGCCGGGTCCAGACACTCGGCGATGCGTTCCATCAACGCAGGACGGTCATCTGGATGGAAGCTGGCGTGGATAGTTGCACGCGGCAGGGCCAATGGCCCTTCCCCCAGTCCATACAGGTGAGTGGCTTCGGCGGATAAATGGTTCAACCCGGTGTGGTAGTCGATCTCGGCCAATGCTAAACCGGCCACTTGGATGCCAAGTTTCAGCCAATTCTCGCTCTCACTCAATGCGTCCTCGGTACGCTGGCGTTTTTCATGCAGTTCACGATGACGGGCTGCGTTTTCCAATGCAATTGCCGCTTGGTCGGCCAGAGAGGCAAGAAGGAACCCTTCTTCCGAGAGTTCTGCATGGTCGCATTGGCGATAGATAGCCAGAATACCCATCAGACTCTGCTGATTGATCACCGGAATCCCAGTGAAGACTCGGTCGGGTTGAATGCCGAGGAGTGACCTTAAATTCGTGTCGATCCGTTCATCCAGCGTGGTGTAAAAGCGACTGGACAGTGTGACATCGACACCCGTCGAGGCCACGACACTGGCCTGCCCCTGCGGATCGGCGAGCAGCAGCAGACAAACCTCGGCATCGGTGAAGTCGGCGGTCTTTTCCACCACCTGCCGCAACACCTCATCATAATCCAGACTACTGGTGATGATCCGGTTTATGGCTGCCAGTTCGCGCAGGCGTTCGAGTTCGGACATCAGCAGGTATTCCGTATCGCCTTTTCTACGTTGAAATGTGAGACCTTGGCTCCACCACAATGCCCGATGCGCCGATCCGCAAGCCATAGCGACGGCTCTCATGGGCACTGCCCCGCGCCTTGACGATGCGGATGGTGCGCAGCAGGTCTTCCCCAAGGTGCATCTCCAGCCAGACGATGTTGTCAGACAGGTAAGAGACTTCCCTGCCCGAGATCGTACCGGTAGGATGATCCTGCCCTGTGGCCTCCATCAGAAACAGCGTTGTGATGTTCCGTGCGGCAAGGTGTTGGCTGAGCGCGTAGAGATAATCGCGGAAACGAAGCGAATCGCGCGCGCAGCGCTCAAGGTCCGCCACGGCATCAATGACAACGCGCTTGATGCCTTGTTTCTCTATGCGCAGGAACAGCTCGCGCACGACCGTGTCGATCTGCATTTCCACCGGCGAGGCGTAAAGCAGGTCGATTTTTCCAGGCGCAAGCAGTTCCTCCGGTACCCAGCCGAAATTGCGGATGATGCGGGCAAGCTGGGTGGGGCTCTCCTGAAACCCAAGCAACAGGCCCGCCTCTCCTTGGCGTTCACCTTCCCTAAGGAAATGCAGGCCCAACACCGTTTTGCCTGAACCCGATGGGCCGAGCACCAGGGTCGACGTACCGCGTAGCCAGCCACTTTCGATCATCGGTTCGAGTCCGGCGATACCGCTGCACAGGCGTTGCGGCGAAGCGGAATAATCCTCGACAACTTTTGGGCTGACTAGGCGGGGGTGGATGTCTAGCCCGTCGGCGGAGATGCTAAACGCATGCAAGCCATCCAAGAAAGGACTGCCACGTAACTTGACAATGCGCAAGAACCGGCTGTCCCGGCTACCGAGCTGTTCACGGGTCAGTTCGACGATACAATCGGCTACGGCAAATTCCGGCTGGTGTCCGATGCTCTCGGCGGTGTACTCGCCTAGCCAAAAACTCGTGGTGTCGTAGGCACTGAGCAGTCCGGCCAGTTCATACAGCACCCGCCGCCAAACGGTCTGATTCGGCATCAGGTCGGACAGTGCTTTGAATGAGTCGATGATGATCAGGCTTGGGCGGTTTTGCTGGATCAATGCCTGTACATGCTCGGGGAGCTTTTCCGGCGAGTGGATGAGTCCGGCAGCCAAGTCCTCGTACAAGACATCCGTGCCAATAAGGTGCCAATCGGCAAATCGGTAGGTCTGCAAATAAGTGACGAGCTTGGCGAGAGGCTCGGACAGGGTAGTCAGGTAGAGGACGGGGCGTCCCGTGCCTACATTGGCGAATGCCAGTTGCTGGGCCAGGATCGTCTTGCCTGTGCCGGGCAGACCCATGACGATGTTGATGGATGCCCGCAGAAAGCCTCCGTCAAGGATCATATCGGCTGGGCGGTTTCCTGTGCTAATGCGCTCCATTGGCATTCCTCTTTGCGGATGTATGTTGGGCAATCAATTGCTCGATGGACCGGATGAGGACAGCATCATCCAAGGGTTTCTTTAAGAATGCATCTGCCCCCGCCTCGCGTGCACGATCTTCGGCGGCCAGTATGCTGAAAATGAGGACGGCAATGCAGCGTGTCGCAGGATCGCTCTTGAGCGCACGGCAGACACTCAACCCATCACCGCGGGGGAGCATAATCTCAGAGAGGAGTATATCTGGCAAGAGCCGACGCGCCTGTTCTAGTGCCTGCTCGCCGTTATCGGCGAACTCCACACGGTAGCCCGCTTCTTCCAGAAAGTACTGTTCAAACTTTCTTATATGCGGATCCCGCTCCACAGCAAGGATCAATATTTGACGTATTGTATGGTTTTGGGTCAATGTAATACCTCCTCTTGAGGTTTTATGCTTGTATACATCGTTTTTAATACCAATGAGCTACTCTGTAGTGTTGTAGGAGTGGGCCACGCCCTCGATTAACTGATCAGGATTTCTGATGGGCCAATGATTCGTAGGCATGGCCCGCTCCTACGCATGGTATGAGTCATTTTTTAGTCATGAAATATAGAAAACTCAGTAGGTTAAGATAAGTTTTCGGTCGTAAGCATTACCGTTGCAAGCACGGTATTGCCGTTGCCTTGGTATTCGACGGAGTCGAAACTCGTCATGCGCGCCATCGCAATGCCCCTGCCATTAGGGTCGAACACACGCTCAGAGTCAAAATCCAGGTAACGCTGCCAATCGAAACCCACTCCCTGATCGCGGATGGTGAAAGCGAAATCAGTAGGTCGGCGCTCAAAAACGACTTCCACGTGCTTGTCACGGTTTTCCTCCAAAGCCAAACGCCTTGCAATTTCTTCGCTCAACTGATTGGTGTTGATCAATTCTCCTTTTTCGTGGTAAGTAATCCCTAAATTACCATGTTCCACCGCGTTGATAAACAGTTCCCTCAACCCAAGGATGGCCTTGTCGGGTTTAGGGCAGGCATGCGCGAAAACGTTCGCCAGTAAGCAAGCATCTTCGATGGTTTTGAAATGGAAGACACCGTTATTGAGGCAAGCAAAGGAGCGATTGGCCTGGGACAGCAAGCTTTCCTGCATGACAAGGTAGTCGTGGTATTGCGCAACTGCCGCCTTGACGATGCTCATCAAAACCTTGGGTTCAAAAGGCTTGATCAGATAATAATAGGCTCCGGCGTTAATACCCTCCTGGACATTGGTCGAATAACCCTTGGAGGTTTCCATGATGACAGGGATATGGTTAAGCCCTGGGTTTGCCTTGATTTTGGCCAACAGTTCGATGCCATCCATCCGGGGCATTATCCGATCCAACAAAATCGCAGCAAAGTCGTTGTCACCCTCTTCGACCAGAATCTCCCAGGCTGCCTGCCCATCCCAGGCATGACGGATTACGAAGCCTGCCCCAGTCAGAACCTTTTTGATGATATCGACGAAAAATCCCTCGTCTTCCACCAATAAAATGCGATTGTCTGACATTACTTTCTCCTACGCAAATTCTTGGAAAGCAGCAACTCCCATTTTGGGTCCATTAGCGCGATAAAACCGTCACGTTAAGCGTTTTTACCATCATCAACAAATCGTTCTTATAAGTGTCTTGCCAACAGACTGCTAGGCTGTTTCCTCTGGCTGGTGGCTGTATCTCGATACTTTTCGGTGATTTCGATGATTTCCGGCCTTATCTTGAGAAATAGGGACGCTAGTTTAGGATCGAAGTGCGCACCGGCTTGGTCGCGGATGAAGTTGAAAGCATCATCAGGGGACCAGGCCGGCTTGTAAGGCCGTTCGCTGGAGAGCGCGTCATAGACATCGGAGACCGCAACGAGGCGGCCTTCCATTGGGATGGCATCGCCGACCAACCCATAGGGGTAGCCTGAACCATCCCATTTCTCATGGTGAGTCAAGGCGACGGAACGGGCCATCTGCAACAACGGCGAGTCGTGGTCACCGATAATTTCTGCTCCTATCAAGGTGTGGGTCTTCATGATTTCCCATTCGTCAGGCTCAAACTTTCCGGGTTTGAGCAGGATGCTATCCGCAATGCCGATCTTGCCGATGTCATGCATCGGGGCAGCGTGAAGTAACAATCTCGCTAGGGATTCAGGCAAGCCGGCCTCCAAGGCCAAACGGCACGCCATGAAGCTCATGCGCATGACATGCATGCCGGTTTCGTTGTCACGGTATTCTCCAGCCATGGCCAGGCGGCGCACCACCTCCAGTTGGCTTTCCTCTAGTTGCCGGGTGCGCTCCAGCGCCTTGTTCTCCAGCGTCAGGTTCTGGTTGCGCAATTCCAAGTGGATACGCACCCGCTGGATCACCAAGGGTGGGTTGAGCGGCTTGTGCAGGTAGTCCACCGCACCCAATTCCAAGCCCAGTTGTTCGTCGGCTGGGTCGCTGCTGGAGGTAATGAAGATCACGGGAATGTCACGGGTGCGCAAGTCGGTCTTCAGGCGCCTGCACACTTCGTGACCGCTGATGCCGGTCATCATCACATCCAGCAGGATCAAGCTAGGGGGCAAACGCTGGACGAGGGCGAGGGCATCGCTGCCGTTGGTGGAGAACCTGACCTGATACAATGGACGCAGGATTTCACCCAAGATATCAATCATTTCCGGGGAGTCGTCGATTACCAAGACGGTTTCTTGCGGACGGGTGTCAATTTGATGTTTCATGATTTAGTTCCGCTGACAGTGTAATTGAGTGCCAACATGAGGCGGCATAGCCGTTCTCTCGCTTCTGGGTAGTCATAACGGGAAGTGGCTTGATAAACTGCTTCGGCTTCCGCCTGATATTCGCTACTGACCAAGGACTGCTTCAATCGTGTTGCGATTTTGATAGCCGCCGTGTCATACTCTTCAAGTAGACGATCTAGCTCGCTTATGAGGGTTTGACAATGGGCGACAGGTTCGGGTTCCGGTGTTGCTTCAACCAAACGGATGAGTCCATCCAACACCGAGCAAAGTTCTTCTACCAGCACGCCCAGTCGTTCCGTGACGACTTTCGCTTGGCCTTGATGGGCGGCCTGCTCCAACTGTTCAGCCAAATTTCCCAGCCGGACCATTCCCAGTGTCCGGGACACGCCCTTGAGGTTATGGGCCAGACGGGCGGCCAAGTTCCAGTCGCCCCCCTGTTGAGCCTGCCGGAACAGTTCCTCGAAGTTGCTGGCCCGGTTGTCTCGGTATCGTTGCAGCAAACTCATGTAATAAGATGTTTCCCCGCCCACTAGCTGGAGTCCGCTGGCGGTGTCGACACCCGGCAACTCCGGAAGCTGCGAGTATTCCGCAACTTGAGCCTGCCTAGGCCGAACCCATTGCGCCAGTGCCGAGTACAACTGGTTTAAATTCAACGGTTTGCTTAAAAAGGCGTTCATCCCGGCAGCAAGACACTTATCCCTGTCCCCCGCCATGGTATTGGCGGTCAGCGCGATGATCGGCAAATCCCGGTAACGTTCCTCTGCGCGCAGCCGACGGGTAGCCTCAAAGCCGTCCATGATCGGCATTTGGCAATCCATCAATACGCAGTCCGGCCTGAATTTTTCCACCAATTCGAGAACCTCTACTCCGTTGACAGCCAGCCGAACTTTCATGCCCGCTTTTGTCAACAGTTCGCATAACACTTCCTGGCTGAGTTCCGCGTCTTCCGCCAGTAGGATGTCCGCCCCGCGCAACCCAGCCAATGTCAAGGAATTTTCACTAATCTGACTTGGGGGCAAGGCGGGGGCTTGGTCGGTGAGGGCGCAACGGACAGTGAAGTGAAACGTGCTGCCTTTTCCCGGTGCACTATTCAAGCCGATGACCCCGCCCATCATCTCTACCAAGTGACGACAGAGGGCCAGACCCAGGCCAGTGCCGCCATAGTTGCGGGTGGTCGAGGCATCGGCTTGGCTGAAAGGCTGGAACAGACGCGATTGCTCTTCGGGAGAAATGCCGATGCCCTCGTCGGTCACAGCGAAACCCAAGATAGACCGACCTTGCCCATGGGCTTGTTCGGACACGCTCACCCTCACTTGACCACGGCTGGAGAACTTTATGGCATTGCCGACTAAGTTAATCAGCACTTGGCCTAGGCGCTGAGGGTCACCCAAAAAGGTCTTGCTGGCTAGGCCGGGTTCCAATTGGATAGCCAAATCCAGCCCTTTGCTCTGTGCCCTGTGGGCCAACAGTGAGGCCAGGGTGTCGAGCACCTGTGATATCATAAATGGCTGCTCAAAGAGAACCAGTTTGCCGGCTTCGATTTTGGTGAAGTCCAATATGTCGTCGATGATGCATAGTAGGGTATTGGAGGCGATCTTGATTTTGCCGAGGTAATTGCGCTGTTGCTCTGATAGATTGGTTTTTAGGCACAACTCCGTCATGCCCACAAGGGCATTCATCGGGGTGCGGATCTCGTGGCTCATATTGGCCAGGAACAGGGATTTGGCTTGGTTCGCCTTTTCGGCGGCATCCTTGGCCTGGGCCAAGGCTGCCAAGATCGCCTTGCGTTCGGAGATATCCCTAACCACAGCATAAATCACAGGCTTCCCTTGCAATTCCACGACGGTCAACAAAACCTCAGTTGGAAACTCAGTGCCATCAAGACGCGAGTGCTGCCAGTCGAACCGATGCTTGCCATTTTTGAACGTCGTCTCAATCATTTGTTGGCTCAAAGCTTTTGAGTCTCTTCCGTTCGGCTGGTTGAGGGGTGAAAAATCGCAGGGGTGCCTCCCTAGCAAATCTTCTCGCTTGGTACAGCCGAACATCCGCAGGCCCGCCTCGTTACAATCGAAATACCCTCGACTGTCGTACAGGGAAAGCGTGTCGGCTGATGACTCGAACAGACTACGGAAGAGGACTTCGCTTTCACGCAGGGACTGTTCCATCTGCTTGCGCTCGGTGATGTCGATGAAGACACCGATACTGCCGCGCACCCGGCCTGTATCATTGAACAATGGGCTGGCACTCCCCAGTAAGGTGACAGTGCGCCCACTGGGTAAGACAATGTCCGTCTCGTCATCGCTGATTTCCCGCCCTTCCCGCGTAGCGGTTTGCATAGGCAATTCACCAGGGCTAATTTCGCGGCCACCCTGGAAGAATCGCCGAATGGAATCCAAGGGTTGGCCTAGGGCGGAACCGGCGGAGATGTTTTCATCCTGCTCGGCTTCGTACAACTGGTTGGCCAGCCGGTTACCTTTAACGATCCGGCATTCTGGGTCCCGGGACAGGAAGATAGCAATGGGGGCCGAATCCATCAGGGTTTCCATCTCTTCAGCCCGTTGGCGGGCTAATTCCTCACGCTCGCGAAGTTGTTTAACCATCCCGAACCGCTCGATGGCGTTTTCGATAGAGCGGACAAGGCTCTCTGAGTTTACCCAACTCTTGCCAATGAAGTCTTGGGCACCCAGCCGAAGCAGGGATCGCCCACTAATAGGGCCTGAAAGGCCAGTGACTACCACCACCGGGAAGCGGGGTAAGTCTGGCCCACCTATTTCTGCCAACAGTTCCGGGGCATCATAATCGGGCAGGTGGTAGTCGAGCAAGACGCAGTCGGGTGGGCCTTGCTCATTATCCAAGCAAAGCCGGAGGCCCGCCGCGCCGGTATCCGCTTCGGTGATGTGAAACCGTAGCCCCGACTTGGTGAGCATCATGCGCATGGCTTCCCTGTCTTCAGGGCTATCGTCTATAATCAGCACCTGCCAAAGATTATCCTTCATAGTGTGGCCAAGTCGCTTGTTTAAGTGTGGACAGTGGGGAAAGCATGGTGGTGATAAAAACACAATAGAGGCATAATATACATGCTTTTTATTATAAAACAATTAGGTTGAGTAGGTAATAAACCTACCTCAAAGGGCTATTTTAAGCGGAATGCTGTTGAGTTAAGCGATTTCCCGCCATTCCGGCATGAACCGCAGGAACCCAGACTCCAGATGGACGGCGAGGCTCCGAGGCATCCCTCGGCGGTCAATGCCGGGGCAAGCCCTGCAATTTTAGATAACGCCCACCCTGTCTGCGTCCAACTGCCGGATTTAGGGTCATCCAGGCAACGGAAGGATTAAACCTTTCAGACTAGGGGTCTAGCGTGAAGAAGAAGGTGGTTCCTTGGCCGGGCGTGGATTCCAGCCACAAGCGACCGCCTTGCTGTTCGATGTGTTTGCGGGTTATGGTAAGGCCCGCACCAGTGCCACCGCCATATTCGTCGCGCCCATGCAAACGGCGGAAGATGGTGAAAATCGCTTCTTGATGCCTTTCGGTGATTCCAATGCCATTATCCCTGACATAAAGGGTGTGCTCCGGCCCCCCAAGACATCCGATTTCGACCCTCTTTTCAGTGCTGTCGTTGTACTTGATGGCGTTGGTGATGAGGTTCTCGAACACGGCGGCGGTCCTGATTGGATCACACATTAAACTTGGTAATGGCCCTTTGATTTCGATCCGAGCACCTGTTTCCGCGATGCGTACGGACAAGTCTTCGACGACCGAGTTTAACAGCCCATTGATATCCACTGGCCGCACTTCGGGGATGGTTTGGCCTGCCCGTGAATATTGCAGTAAGGCTTGAATCTGGTCGCTCATCCGTCCGCCCAACTTCATGATGGTGTCGATCCAAGTACGCTCATGCTCTTCCAAACGCCCACCAGTGCGGTCGCGCAGAAACCCCGAGAAATTTCGGATGCCGCGCAAGGGTTCTTGCAAATCGTGAGACACGATAAAGGCGAAGGCTTCCAACTCGGCGTTGCTACGCTCTAATAGCGATCTTAAGACCCTGCGTTTTTCCGCGTATTGCGCTAGGATCAGAGCGCGTTGCAAATCAGTCATCGCCTCGGTTTCATAGCTATGCCAAGGCCGTGCCGTACCTCTAACCGTTTCTTTCCAAACCTCGAAAGACCCTCTAGGTGTCAAGCGCGGTTCGCCACTTCCGGTATCCAACTCCACCGGTTTGCGGGGATCGCCCGCCCAACGCACTTCGTATACCCACTCCGGACGGAAACCCAGTAGATACTGGCCGGGCTCCATTAGTCGCGCGGCGATAAGACCCGTCGCCCGGTCCTTGTAGTCAGCGGACAACTCGAACAGGGTGGGCAACTGGTTGGTCACGAAAAGGCTGTCTTGGCATTCCAGCCACACCGCCAGGGCTTTGATCGTCGCTTCGGGAGGGGTGACACCTGCGCAGGTGATCCGTTTATCCAGACACAGCGCGGCCCCGGCCAAATCCATCAAGCCGAGCAGGCGAGCCGGCAATCCATGCAAGGCCACCGGAAATCCTTCGACCGAGGACAATTCGGCTGCCGCTTCGGTGATCCTGCGTTTGGCTCTTAGAGCGTTCAGATTTTGTTCGGCCTTTTCTTTTTCTACCAACAACAGCGCCGCCATTTCGGCAAAAGATTGATAGGCTAGGCGATCAGCATAGGGCACCTGTCGCGGCGTGGCACTCAAGCAACTGAGAAAGCCCCAGAGCTTGCCCTGATCAACCAGCGTCAATAACAGGCGGGAACGACTGCCCATGTTCAGGTAGTAGCGGCTGCACATGCGCGACATGCTGCGCAAGACCGAGAATCCGAGGTCAATTTGGCTCGAGTTGAGTTCCGGGTCAGCCACGACCAGTGGCACTGGTTCATAATCGTGTTCCGGTGCGTACTGCACAGGCATCAACAGCATTTGCCGCCGTCCTGGGTCAGGGATGTCAGAACGAGGAAAACGCATGTCGAAAAAGGCCGGGAAATGCGCCTCGCGTGCTTCAGCCACGGCATGTCCAGAGCCATCGGGCATAAAGCGAACCCCGATGACCGAATCGAACCCGCCAAGCCGCTTCAACTCCCTCGTCGCGATCTTCATGCCTACCCGCCAAGTGTCAGCGGTTTGTAGCAGCTTGATGCACTCGCCGATGTTGGCGAAATTTTCTATAGGCGAGGACTGGACCGCCCCGGCAGGGAGGGATTCAAACTCAAGCACAAAGTGTTCGCCGGAACGATGGGCGAAGACATCAAATTGAACCTCGCTATGGAATGTTCGAAAGCAGCCCAAGTAGCGAGACGGGCTCGGCTCGGGGAGATGGGCAAAGCCCTCTTCCAAAATTTGCCGGACATCCGTCGGCACAATCTGGGCAAGATGCCCACCCAGCAGATTCTCGCTGTCCTGCTTGAACCAAGCGCCGGCGTTCGTACTGGCGGCAAGGACTCGGTAGTCATCGGAGGCAAGGATAAGCATCACGCCATGGGGCATGATTGTCCCTGGATACTGCACTTGTTCGCGGTCACAGTTGGATAAATCCAAATGACCGTTCAAGGCTTGGATGGCTGTGGGAGTGCGGGAGGGAGGCAAATCATGAGTGAATGACATGGAAAAAGCCTTTAGTTGGGTGCATGTACGGAATATTATACCTAGTGCTGCACTCCAATCCACCATTCTTACCCACTTGGACCTACCCGTTATTGTACTGATTGACTACTACAACTGGCTTGGAGAGATTTTCAAGGTTCCTTCGATTTATGTTCTCGGGCGGCTGCAAATACAGATTAGGGTTGCTATAATTACACTATAGGAATGGTAATTTTTCAACCCCTCGCCTTTTCCGGAAAACGCGGATACCCTTGCCGCATTCTAGAATGAGATGTGATCCAAATGATCGACTAGCCCCATGCCCAACAAAACCTTGTTACAAATGTTTGCATGCCGAATTGCCTTTGTTTTCCTTAGCCTCGTTGCTGTAATACAGGCGCGCGCTGATTCCACTGGCCTGGGCCAGGGGTTAGTCCCAGGCGGTTTGTTTTACCAATGGTATCAGGGGGCATGGAATAGCCTGCCCGACCTAAGTGCGCAGACCCCGGCAGGCTACGGGATAGCCTCTGGGTTCGATTTGTCTGTGATCCCGGCTTCCCAAAATTTTGCCGTTAGCTACCAAGGTTATATTGACATAGCTGTGGCTGGCCAGTTTAAATTCTTCACGACGTCCGATGATGGCAGTGCCTTGTACATAGGCGACTCGCCCATACCCGTGGTCAACAACGACGGTTTGCATGGCATGCAAACTCGCTGGGGCAGCGTTGTCTTGCAACCTGGACGCTATGCGTTTCGGGTTGTTTTTTTCCAACAGGGCGGAGCCGAAGGACTCTCTGTCGGTTACACTACCCCAGACGGGGTCAGTGGAGCCATTCCCTTTGCAAATCTCTCCTATGACCCGGCGCTCTTGCCTGCGCCGCTAGAACCGGACTTACCGACAGGCAATCTTTACCCCGGACTGGCCTATGGCTATTACCAAGGCGACTGGTCCCAATTACCACCCTTTGACTCCCTGCAACCCTTTTTCCAAGGGGTGTCCCCCGGCTTCGACATCACTGATCGATTAAGCAATTACTCTTATGCCTTCCGCCACCAGGGCTACCTAGTGGTGCCAGAAGACGGGCTTTACACTTTTTATTTAGCTTCGGACGACGGTAGCGCACTCTATATTGGCAATCAAAAGCTCATCAATAACGATGGCTTGCATTCGCTGCGGGAATTCAGTGCCAGCATTCTCCTCAAAGCGGGTGTCCATCGCATCACCTCCGCCTTTTTCCAAAAATGGGGCGATGCCGCACTGAATGTGCAATGGTCCGGGCCGTCCTTCACCAAGTCTGCGATACCGCCCGAAGCACTGCTGTATTCCATGGACATGCTGCCGCCGTTGATCCAGCCAGACACACCCAAAGGACCGTTACTGCCGCAGTTGGCCTATCGCTATTACGAGGGCGATTGGTGGGCTTTGCCGGACTTTACAAGCTTGCAACCCAAGTCTTTAGGAACCGCCGCGAGCATAGACCTCACGCCAGCCGCGAGAAATTGGGAATACGGATTGAGCTTTACAGGTTACATCAATGTCCCCAAAGATGGCGTTTACCGGTTCTATACCACATCGGATGATGGTAGCCGCTTGTGGATAGGCGGCACTGCGGTGGTCAATAATGATGGTCCCCATGGTCCGGTGCGGGCCTACGGCAGCATTGCACTGGCTGCAGGCATCCACGCCATTCGCGTTGATTATTTCCAAGCGTGGGGTGGGCAGCAGTTGAGCGTGGAATACCGCGCACCGGACGGCAAAGTCCAAGTTGTGCCGCTTGGATCCTTGTTTCACTCTGCCGACCAATTACCCCCCCTAGTCGACGCAGTGCAGGTGCCTGCGAATATCCAGAATGGCCTAGCTTATGCCTATGTTGAGGGCTGGTTCACTACGCTATCCCCAATGCAGGCGGCGACACCCCGCTCACATGGCGTGGTTGACCATTTTACGCTAGACCCGCGTGGACGTGAAAACGGCTATGGTTTCGTCTATGACGGCTACATTAACGTACCGGAAGATGGGTATTATCAGTTCTCCACCGAGTCCGACGACGGCAGTCGCTTGTGGATAGGCGATACTTTAGTCGTCGATAACGACGGCTTGCATGCAGACCAAACCGTCTATGGTAGTATTGGCTTGAAAGCCGGTCTGCATCCGATTCGCGTGGCATACCTTCAATATGGCGGGGTCGAGATTCTGCATGTGGGCTATCAAACGCCCAGTGGAGCCACTGGCGAGATTCCCGCCGCCTGGCTACAGCATAGTGCCGTCCAATTGCCGACCCTGCAAGCCGCTACGCAACCGCCGGCCTCGTTTAAGCCGGGGGTGGCCTATCGCTATTACGAGGGGGCTTGGCCGTCTCTGCCGGATTTCACGAAACTGACACCGGTTGGTCTCGGCGCGGTCAGCAATTTCTCATTGGAGAGTGCCGCCAGCCAAGTCAATTACGGATTTAGTTTCGATGGCTATATTCAGGTTCCGGTGGACGGTTTCTACGACTTTTACACCAACTCGGACGATGGTAGTAGGTTGTGGATAGACGGCACTCTCGTGGTGGACAATGACGGCCTTCATGCCTCGCGAGATGCCCTAGGCAATGTGGGGCTGGCGGCTGGTTGGCATCGTATCCGCGTTGGCTTCTTCCAAAGGTCGGGCCTGGAAATTTTGTCGGTGTCTTGGACCATTCCCGGCGGACAGCGCAGTGCCATTCCCAATCCCGCCCTAATCTTTGACCCGTCCTCGCTACCGACGCTGCAAGCCCCAGTGGCGGCGGGCAATGCCTTAGTGAGCGGTCTTCAATATGCCTATTATGAGTGGAACCAGAGCCAACCTGCGTGGATGGCCCTGCCCGATTTAACGCAGCTCACTCCCAATAAGACCGGCACGGTGGCTAGTTTCGACATTACCCCCCGCAAGCGTGACAACTATTACGCCTTCCGGTTCACCGGCTATATCAATATCCCTGAATACGGTTATTACACTTTTTTCACCGCCTCAGACGATGGTAGCCGACTTTATATAGATAACCAACTGGTGGTAAACAATGATGGACTGCATCCCCTCCTTAAACTTTCCGGACGCATCGGCCTGGAACCTGGATACCATGCCATTACCGTCGATTTCTTCCAGTGGGCCGTTGATCAAGTTTTAAAAGTGTCCTATGCGGGTCCGCATTTTGCTGAATATCCGGTCACAACGTCGGTGCTATTCCAACTAGACCCTAACCGTAACGGCGACACCGGCAATCCAGGCCCACTCGCGGGTCCGTCGGCACTGACCGGGATTCTCCCGCTTACGCCCGTGCCGGATCAAGCCTCCACCGGCATCGGTGCAGGCCAAGGCGTGGCGATTAATGTCATTGCCAACGACCTTGACCCCAACGGCGACGTGCCCATACTGCTAGGGATCGATTCCTCTAAAGGACTCGGCGCAGCCGTAGCGAATCAGACCACGGGGTCTCTGGTTTATTACCCACCGCTTGGGTTTGTGGGCCAAGACCAGTTGAGCTACACCGTCGCCGACCGGCTTGGCGGCGTGGCCAATGGACAAGTGACTATTCAGGTAGGCGCGGGTGTCAACCCCCTGATGAGTGCGGACGATGCCGTTCGATTCCTCACCCAAGCGACTTTCGGGCCAACCAAAGCCAGTATTGCCGATGTGATGCAGAAAGGCCCGGAAGCTTGGATCAATGAGCAATTGGCACTGCCGCCAACGACCCATGCCGATGCGTTGAATTCCATGATCCTTCCAGGCGAACTGCCTAGTGTGCGTCAACTTCGCGTCCGGGCGTGGTTGGATCGTGCCGTCAACGCCCCTGATCAACTCCGGCAGCGGGTGGCGTTCGCACTCTCGGAAATCTTAGTGATATCCGATGTCGGCAACGCGCTAAGCACTGACGTGGGCGCACCCGGTGCCGCCAACTACTATGATCTTTTGCTCCGCGATGCATTTGGCAGCTACCGTCAATTGCTAGGCGATGTGACCTTGCACCCGGCCATGGGCCTATTCCTCAACATGGCTGGAAATGCAAAGGCCGACCCAACGATAGGTACCGTAGCGGATGAAAACTACGCACGGGAAATCATGCAGTTGTTCAGCGTTGGATTGTGGAGCCTAGGTCAGGACGGGCATCGCTTGCTGGATGCCAACGGCCAGGCCATCCCCACTTACGCCGAAAGCGATGTCATGGGCTTGGCCAAGGTCTTCACCGGTTGGAACTTCGCGGCAACATCGGGCGTAAATAGCTACACGTCGCCCATGGTACTTAACCCCTCCCTGCACGATGACAGCCAAAAAACCGTGCTAGGTGGCGCAGTCATTCCTGCCGGACAAGGCGCTACGGCTGACCTACAACAGGCGCTAAATATAATCGCGGCCCATCCGAACCTGCCGCCTTTCATTGCCCGGCGGCTCATTCAACGCTTAGTGACCAGCAACCCAAGTCCGGCTTACATTGGGCGTGTGGCATCAGCCTTTAGTTCCAGTGGTTTAAACTTAGGCGTGGCCGTGAAGGCGATCTTGCTTGACCCGGAAGCCCGCACCGCACCGGCTGTTCTTAGCACGGGCGTGGCGGCGAGTGACGGCAAAGTTCGGGAGCCATTGCTGCAACTCACCGCCCTCTGGCGTGGGCTAGGCATCGCCCCCACGGCAACGCGGTTGAGGCTGGCTCAACTGGCTCCGCTAGGCCAAACACCGTTGTCGGCACCCTCGGTATTCAATTTCTTCATGCCGGATTACCAAAGTCCTGGCACCATCGCCAACCTAGGGCTATATACACCGGAACTGCAAATCCTTGACGAAAAGCAGGTCATGGGTTCTGCCAGCGTGATAGATGACTGGACCTTGGGTGCCAGTGCCAACTATAACCTGAGCATGGAACTGGCCTATGTACAAGCGAGTGCGTATAAAGCAACAGGCCACCTTAACCTACTGTTCATGGGCAACCAAATGAGTGGGACAATGCAGCAAGTCATTGCAAACACGATGTTCAACGGAACCGGTTTGGGCAGCAACTACAGCGACTCGGAACGACAGACCCGAATGCTGGGTGCGGTCTATTTGATACTCACTTCACCGGAATTCCAGACTGAGAGATAAGTCCATGAACCATAAAACGAATTCCTCACGCCGCCGCTTCCTTCGGCAAATGGGCACAATGGCCAGCCTCGCCCCGCTGGCCTCCACATTTAACTTACTAAGCCTAAGCCAGAAGGCTGCCGCCGCCGATGCCCCCTCGGATTACAAAGCGATGGTGTGCATCTTCTTGTTAGGAGGAAGCGACTCCTTCAATTGCGTCATTCCGAGAGACCCCAGCGGTTACGGAACCTATGCCCTGGCCCGGCGTGATTTGGCGATAGGCCAAAATCAACTGCTTTCCTTGACCGACCCGGCCCATGTCGATCCATTGGGGAGGAGCTTCGGGCTTAATCCTGCCATGGCTAGCCTCTATCCATTGTTCGAGTCTGAACGCAAACTGGCTGTCACGTTGAACAGCGGGACGTTAATGGCCCCGATAACCAAGCAACAATTTTTCGAAGGCACGGTGCAACATCCACCTAGCTTGGAATCCCATACCGACCAGCAATTCCAGACCCAGACCGCTGGCATATTCAGCCAAGACAAAGGAGTCACCGGCTGGCACGGACGGCTTGCCGATCTGTTTGGAACTGCCAGCGGCGGGGCCGCGAATTTTGCCAATATTTCCCTTAGTGGCTACAATGTCATTCAATCCGGTGTGCAAACCCTGCCATTTGTCGTAAACAGCGGTAGCTTCAACCTGAGTCTCAGCAAATACGCCGGCGGTGATATGCAAACCCGCCTACTCAACGGTGTGCAGAGTTTGTTGACAAGCTCGCCCCATGTCTTTGCCTCGGCCTATGGCAACACCAAAGGGCTTGCTTTATCCGGTAATGCCGCTTTGGCCCAAGCACTTAAAGGCGTGACTGCCCCTTCTGGATTTCCCTTGACCGATTTGGGGGGGCAATTACAGTCTGTCGCCCAAATTATGTCGGTTGCACCAGCGCTGGGAATCCACCGCCAAACATTTTTCTGCGCCCTAGGCGGGTTTGACACCCATGCCAAACAGAATCTTGCCCAGCCTATGCTCCTCGGCCAACTCTCCGATGCCATGGCCGCTTTTTACCGTTACACGCAGGCCACTGGTCTTGCCAATAACGTGACGGCATTCACTGCATCAGACTTTGGCCGCACCTTCGCCATGAACGAGAGCCTAGGCACCGACCATGCCTGGGGCGGTATTCAATTTGTCTTAGGTGGGGCTGTCCAAGGCGGTTTTTATGGCACCATGCCGGATCAAACGCTGAATGGACCCGACGATATGAGTACCCAGGGCCGGTTCATCCCAACGACTGCTGTGGACCAGATTGCCTCCACCTTGGCCCTGTGGTTCGGTGTCAGCCCTGCTGACTTGAATTCCGTAACACCGCGTATCGGCAACTTCCCTACATACAATCTGGGGTTCATGGCTTCGCCGTAAAGCGGTATACCGATGTTACGAACGTTGGCGGGCAAAATACCCACTCGGCGTAAACCGTGGGACAAGGATACTCCGAATACATCCGGCATCCAAGCTACTTGGGGCTTGTCAAAGGGGATGGCAAGCTTTAGTTTATGGCGGACCTTGTCGATTCTGCTTTGCTCTTAACGTTGCGCCGTTGCGTGAGACAAAAAATCTTCGCCCATTTAATGACATGCCGCATTGTAAGAAAGTCAAAAGAAGGTCTCACGCAACGGCGCAACGACGCAACGTAAAAGCGCAAGTGATGGGTGAGATGGCAATGGGCAGGTTGACTGTGACGGGCTTGACCGGTTTTTCCGCTAAAACGCTCCATTTGATGACAAAGGCTCAATAGCCACATGCTAATTGCACATTACCGGGTTGCGTAACATCAGCTGAATATACACACAGGGCTGTTTATCCACGAATCAATGCAATATTTTTCGGGCGAACGTCAAACCGGGCGGCTGCCATCCTTGGACGCTAGATTCCGACATCCCGCCGGAATGACGGGCATCCAACAAATGATGGTATTTTTCGCCGGGAACGCCCGCCAAGGCGGGCTTATTCCGGCCTACGCGCATCGCAACAGGGGGGCGGCCCGGCCCTGTCCGCTCCGCGGCCGGGCCGCCCCCCTGTTGCGTGCGCTTCGCTCTTGGCCCTCCGGCCTCACGCCTGAACTCGGGCGCAGCGAAAGCCGGCGTTGTTGAGGCGGTCGACGGGGTCGTTGAGGCCACGGTACGCAGAACGGCAGCTCCTCGCGTAGTGGTTCCAGGACCCGCCGCGAAGCACACGGCCCGCGCCAGCTTCCACCAGGCCTACCGGGTCAATCTGCGTGTCCTCGGTGTACGTCCTCATGCCGTCCGCGCACCACTCCCAGACATTGCCGAGCATGTCATGCAAGCCCCACGGGTTGGGTTGCTTCTTGCCCACTTCACGGGTGCCAGATTTCGGATTGGGGTACTGCATCTCGGGCCAGCTTGAGGAATCATAAAATTCATCCAAATCATAACCGACACCGCTGTTGCCGCCGTACCAAGCAATGGGGTCCAAGGCCGGGGCGTTGTTTTGCCCAAGAATCTCAATCGGCCCGGTGTACAGTGCCGTGTCGGTTTGGGCGCGACAGGCGTGTTCCCATTGGGCCTCGGTGGGCAGCACCAAATCCAAGCCCGGTATCTCTGCGTTGATACGTTGCAGGAAGGTTTGCGTGTCCTCCCAATTGACCTGTTCGACCGGACGGCGAAGGCTTTTGAAGCGACTGGGGTTGGAATGCATCACTGCTTCCCATAGGGCTTGAGTGCAGGGGGTGTCGGCTAGCCAAAAGCCTTTGGTGATATAGACCCTGTGCCGTGGGCTTTCTCTATCGTAGCGCCCCGGCTCATCCTCCGGCGAACCCATCATGAACCGTCCCGGTGGTATCCATCGCAGGCGTTGGGTGACCGCGCCAAACGTGAAGGCGACAAACACGCCATGCTCATCCTGCCCCCACTCGCTGGCCCATGCGGGCGGGTTGCCGGAGGCCAGAGGATGCCAGGAAGGGTCAATGATTATCTGCGTTTGCATGAACCGGCACTCTTGCAAAGACGGCCCACCGGCGAGCGTTCGCGGGGCATCCGCGTTCCGCTACTAGCACACTAGGAGCCTTTGGGTTTCGGCGATGGCAGACCGACACCGTGGATAGCGGCCTGTTCAGGTTCAACTCGTCGGCGTTGTCGCCGCCGCCATGAATGGGTATCGTGAAAAATCGAAGTTGCATGGTGGTTAGTTTATCTCATCATTCCCACGCGGAGCGCCACTGCCATCAAGTTAAGCCGATAGGGTAAGAAGGCGCGAGCCTTCCCTACCCTATCGGGCTTCAACTTGCTTATAACGACTAGAAAACCAACTTGGAAGCTAGCAAAGATTATAGGATTTAATCGTCTACGGCTAGGATGACATTAGGCGCTTTGATGATAGCGTAAGCCGTTCCGCCTACGGTCAGCCCGAGTCCTTCCGCTGAACTTTTGGTGATGATGGAAACGATTTCCACGCCTGGCGTCAGTTCGATGACGACCTCGGAATCGACCGCGCCATGGGTGATTTCTTTCACCGTGCCTTTGAGAATGTTGCGTGCGCTGAGTTTCATGCTACAAACCTTCAGTTTATTGTGAGTATTTCGGAACGGCTAGGAGACTTCCCAGCCGCTGTATTGTCAAGCCCACTTAAGTGTAAGTTAAAGCAAGGCTTGTTATCCCGTTCATTCTACTCCAATTTCTTGAATTCGTATTTAACAATTGCATGGATCAGCAATTCTCGCAAATCAAACCTTGCACTCCATCATCATGTTTAGCATTACCCGTGGCAAGACGTGGAATCGATATATATGTAAGATCATAAAGCTCTCTTAGGCCAAGCCCGAATCTCTAGCCAGCCATCGTGTTTATTGCCCTTCTTTTGTGCAAAAGAAGAGGCTTTCCGCGTCTCTTTTTTCTGTGAAGCGGATCGACAACCTGCTACAGGTGCCCAACCATTGATGATTTATTGATAGTGGATAAGGCATAAGCATATGAAAAAATGAACTAGCCTCCAAATTCATTGGAAACTGTTTATTTAGGTCGTATTTCGTTATTCTGTAGTTGACTGTCACAAACGTTATATTTTATAGTCCATAACGCTGTGCGCAAAAAGCCCCGCCCCGCCAGCTAACGGAACCGCGATGCGTTTGGCATTGCGTAGCAGGTAAACCGGAAACATTAAATTTAAGGTGAATGAATGAAACCCCATAAATTATTCCTCGTCGCAGCGACTGTCTGCGGGCTGTTAGGAAGCAGCGTCCATGTCGCGGAAGCCGCGAAAAAACCAGCCAAATCATCCAAAGATGCACAGATAGAAGCACTAGTCCGCCGCTTGGAAATATTAGAGCAACGCTTGGCGGTCAGCGAAGGCAAAGGTCAAACGCAAGATTCTGCCGCCACGTCCAAAACGGCCAACCTGGCCGGGGCGGATATTCCAGCGGTCAAGCAACTGGATCAGAAATTCAAAGTTCTTGAGCGCAAGCTGGAGGTGAGCAAGGAGGCCTCTGACGAAGAGAAAAAAAATGCCTCTAAATTCAGCATCGGCTCGGAAGGCTTCAAATGGTCTTCTGCCGACAATTCCTATCAGTTCAGGTTACGTGGTTTAGTTAACGCTGACAGTAGTTTCTATTTGGATGATTCGGTCAAGGGTGCGGCCGGGCTGAACAACACCACAGCCGCTGGGCCTGCGACACCCATTCCGGTCAATGGCCTGGGCATAGACCGTTTCCAAGTCAGCCGGGCTCGTATCATATCTTCCGGCACTTTGGCGAAATACACCGATTTCTTGATCACAACAGAGTTTGGCTCGCTAAGTTCAGGTGGGCCAAGTATTTTTGACGCTTTAATCGACTTGCGCTATTTCACCTTTGCCAGCCTTACGGCCGGCAAGCAGAAGGGTCCAGTTGGATTGGAGCGCTTACAGGACGTGTCCAAAATGACGTTTATGACCTTTGGTTATCCCACGCAGTTGGCCCCTAACCGTGACATCGGTATCATGCTGCATGGGGAGTTCACCGCTCCAGGCCGCGACCGTAAATCCAGCAATGGGCAGGCATCTAACTTTAAAGACCTCTTCCAATATCAGGCGGGGGTATTTAACGGTACGGCTGACAACCAAAACCCAGCCAACACGACTACTGCGAGTTATGATAACAAGGAATTCCAAGGCCGCATCTTCGCCCATCCGTTCCAGTTGACCGATATCGACGCACTGCAAGGGTTTGGCCTCGGTTTGGCGGGAACTTATGGTCAGCCCAAGGGGCTAACTCCGGTAAACCTTCAATCCCCTAGCCAGAATGTAATCGTAACCTACAATACCGGGACCGCGTTAAATGGCGACCATCATCGTTTATTACCGCAGGGTTATTGGTATTACGGGCCGTTTGGCGTTTTCACCGAGTATGCGATTTCTTGGCAAACCCTGACCAGTGCCTCAAGCTCCACGGTCAAGCAGCGAACCATTAACCAACAAAACACCGCATGGCAAGTGGCGGCTTCTTACGTGCTAACCGGGGAAGACAACACTTACCAAGGTGTCATTCCGCGTAAACCGTTCGACCCATTTAATGGGAATTGGGGTGCATTGCAATTCGGGGCGCGATGGGACGAATTGGGAGTCGACAAAAATACCTTTACCAACATCGGAACTACCAAAACCCCGTTCTATGGCTTCGCCAACCCGGCAGGGTCGGTCAAAAATGCCACCTCTTGGACGGTGGGCTTCAACTGGTACCTAAACAACAACGTCAAGATAGTTGCCGACTACGAACAAACCTATTTCAAAGGCGGCGCTGCCAGTACGTTGGGCACACCTTCACCGGTTATGAATCGTCCGATAGAAAGAGTCTTTTTCACTCGCTTCCAAGTCGCGTTTTAATGCGTCCTATATAGGATGGGCAAACAATAAGACGTTTGCCCATCCTATAAAATAGGGGTGGTTACTGCGTTTTTAATGTCGATGGTTTACATTTCACCATGGATGGGTTCAACCAAATGCAGGGCGGTGTGTTCGCATTCGGCGGATCACATCCCTGTATCCGCCCTTACGCTATCCCACTATGCCTAAGCAATGCGTCAATCTTTGGCTCCCGCCCGCGAAAGTCGATAAACAACTCCATCGCATCGCGGCTTCCGCCCCGTTCAAGGATTTTTTCCAAAAATGCCTGACCTGTTTGAGAATCTAATACGCCGTTTTCTTCAAACAATGAAAAGGCATCGCTAGATAATACTTCAGCCCACTTGTAGCTGTAATAACCCGCCCCATAACCGCCGGCGAATATATGCGAGAAACTATGGGCGAAACGGTTGAAATCCGGGGGAATGAAGACAGCCGTTTGTTTGCGGATTGCGTCGAGTATGGGGTATACGCGGCCTCCTTGCGCAGGGTCGTAATCGCGATGGATGTGAAAATCGAACAGGCTTAATTCCAACTGCCTCACCATTTGCATGCCCGATTGGAAATTGCGCGCGGCAAGCATTTTTTTGTACAGTGTGTCCGGTAGCGGCTCGCCGGTTTGATAATGCCCTGAAATCAGGCCGAGTGCTTCCCTGTCCCAGCAGAAGTTCTCCATAAATTGGCTGGGCAACTCCACGGCGTCCCATTGAACACCATGGATGCCGGAGACACCTAGGTGGTCCACGCGGGTTAGCATGTGGTGCAGCCCGTGCCCGAACTCATGGAACAGGGTTAGCACTTCTTCATGGCGCAGCAAGGCCGGGTCGTTGCCTGTGGGCGGTGTAAAGTTGCAGATCAAGAAGGCAACAGGCAATTGAATGCCAGCTTCTGTCTTCCGGCGGGTGGCACATTCGTCCATCCAGGCACCGCCGCGCTTTTTGGGGCGGGCATAGAGGTCGAGATAGAAATAGCCTCGTATCTCATTAGCCTTGTCGCTGATTTCGTAAAACTTTACATCCGGGTGCCACACATCCACGCCCTCGACTTCGCGAATGTGCAGGCCATAAAGCCGCTCCACGACTTCAAACATGCCGGGGACAGCTTTGGTCGCGGGAAAATAGGGTTTGATTTCCTCTTCCGATAGGGAATAAGCCTGTTGGCGCAGCTTTTCCGAATAGTAACCCAAATCCCAGGATTCCAGATTTTCCCCGCCGTTACAGGCAGCGGCGTAAGAGCGTAAATCGTCCAAGTCCTTGTGGGCGACGGGCAGGGAACGGCGCGACAGGTCTTCAAGGAAGTGGATGACTTCATCGGTGGACCGGGCCATCTTGGTTGCAAGGGACAGTTCGGCAAAATTGGCGAAACCCAACAATTGGGCCTCCTCGTGCCGTAGCGCGAGGATTTTCTCCATCAGATCGGTGTTGTCCCATTTTCCGGCATTCGGCCCAAGTTCGGATGCACGGGTCGCGTAGGCGGTGTAAAATTCTTGGCGTAGTTCACGCTTATCCGCGAAGGTGATGACGGCGTAATAAGACGGGAATTCCAAATTGAACACCCAACCGGCCTTGCCGTCCCGCTCGGCGCGTTCACGGGCTGCGGCACGGGCGGCATCGGGTATGCCCGAAAGCTGCGCTTCGTCTTCAATGTGCCTGCTCCAACCGTTGGTGGCATCCAACAAATTATCCTGAAATTGGCTGCTTAGGCGCGAGAGTTCCAAGGCAACGGCTTTGAAGCGTTCCTTTTGTTCAGGCGGCAGGGCTACGCCGGACAGGCGGAAGTCGCGTAAGGCGTTGTCTATGATTTTGCGCTGTACTTGAGATAGCGCAGGGTATTCAGGCCCGTCTGCCAGTGCTTGGAAGGCTCGGTAAAGTTCTTCGTTATGGCCGAATTCGGTGGCGTAATCGGTCAGCAGGGGCAAGCAGGCATTGTACGCTTCGCGCAATTCATCGCTGTTGACCACGGAGTTGAGATGACCAACTGGGGCGAAGGCTTTGTTGAGCCGGTCCTCTAGGTATTCCAACGGTTCCGCTAGATTGGCCCAAGTGTAAGTTTTGCCGGGTTGCAATAGGTTGGCGATGGTTTGCCTGTTGCAGGTCAAAATTTCAGTAATTGCTGGAACGGCATGTTCGGGTTTGATTTGCGAAAAAGGCGGCAGATCGTAGGTTTCTAACAGAGAATTGGTCATGGCTGGATGTTAACTATTGAAAACTTGCAGGATAACGTCATAGTACTGATTCAAGTCAATGCCAAAATCACCGGGTCGGCGCACGGTCACGATTCGGTATGGGCGTCCCTTCTCATCGACAGTCTTCTCGCTCATATCGACAAAAAGCTGTGTCGGTGCTTTGTTGGCATCACGCACCACTAGGATTTGTGGTCGCAGTCGTTGGTTGGAATTGGATTCAAGCACGATTCCCACTTCCCCCGAACTTAATTCGACTATGCTTCCTGGAGGATAAATCCCCAAATAAGAAACAAAAGCCGCAGTTAGGCTTTTGTCGATCTTATTGTCTCTCGCCAATTGATTCAGGATGGCCACCGCGCTCAGGTGGTCTCCGGCTGGACGGTAAGGCTTTGGGCTGACGATGGCTTCATATTTATCGACAATCGTAACGATCTTACAGTTGAGGTTCATTTGATGCCCTAGCAACCCTCTAGGATAGCCCGTGCCGTCGAGATTTTCATGGTGACCATAAGCGACATCCACGGTTCCGCTAAAAATATCGCGCCCGGACATTAAAATATCCCGGCCTTCCTTGGCATGGGTTTGGATAATGGCAGTTTCTTCATCGGTGAGCGGGCCGGGCTTGTTGAGAATCCTATCAGGGATGTTTACCTTCCCCATATCGTGTAACAGGCCGCAAATGCCAATATGTTCCAATTGGGTGCTGTCGTAATTCAGCAAACGCCCTAGGACAATGGAATAAACGCAAACATTGAAGGCGTGTTGGTTCAGGTTTTCGTCCTTGTTTCGCATGCGAGTCACAAACATCATGGCCTCTGGGTTTTTGATCAGATTGACCACGCAATCCGAAACCGCACTTTTGGCCAATTGGATATCCAAACTTTGACCGAAGCGAATTTCCTCGATGAAGCTCTTGATTAGTTTGGATGTATGCTTGCGAGTTGATTTTGCGGCCTCCATGTCTTTCTCGTTAAAAGTCCTTTTCCTGTCATTGGTGAATGAACCTGGCAGTTCGTCTATGGTCACTCTGACTACTTTGGTGCGCATCAGGTCGATATAGACATATTCACAATATTGCATGACCGCTTCGATATCGGTGTCATTTTCCACCTCGAAACCTTGGAGCAAGAATGGAGTGTCTAGCCAAGGGCGGTCCAATTCGCAAACAAACATGCCCGGTCTCAGATCGCAAGCTCGCAATCTGACCTTTTCCACATAGTCAATTATTCTCGGTTTGTCTGGCAACATCTTATTTCCTAATAATGGCCACGTAATGGGCCTTGCATCTATTTTAATCCACAAACACCCTAGCTTGAATGTTCTTTATCTCATCCCTGATTTTTGCAGCTTCCTCAAACTCCAGTTCACGGGCCAAAGCGTACATTTTTTCTTCCAATTGCTTGATAAGCTTGGTCGCCTCTGCTGGTTTGAGCGCATGATAATCGGCCTTTTTCTCTGCAGCCTTATATTTTGGCTTGTACGAAAAATTGCCGCCACCAGGAATTGGGGCTTCCAGAATGTCGGTTACGTTGCGGGTGGCACTTACCGGGATTATGCCCATTTTTTCGTTATAGGCTGTTTGTTTAGCGCGGCGGCGGTCGGTTTCTAGCATGGCTTGTTCGATGGATTTGGTGATCTTATCAGCGTACAAAATTGCCTTGCCGTTAACGTTGCGGGCAGCGCGGCCTATGGTTTGAATCAGAGATACGACTGACCTCAGGAAGCCTTCCTTGTCCGCATCCAGGATGGCGACCAGTGAAACCTCGGGTATGTCAAGTCCCTCGCGCAATAAGTTGATGCCTACCAGCACATCGAATTTGCCAAGCCGCAGATCGCGGATGATTTCCACCCTTTCCACTGTATCGACATCCGAATGAAGATAGCGCACAGCAATATCGTGGTCCATTAAATATTCAGTCAAATCTTCTGCCATGCGCTTGGTTAGCGTCGTTACTAAAACGCGCTCCTTTTTTTCGGCGCGTAGGCGTATTTCTGAAAGCAGATCGTCCACTTGGGTGGCGGCGGGACGAATTTCCACCTCAGGGTCGATCAGCCCGGTAGGACGCACCACCTGTTCGACCACAGCCCCGGAATGCTTCAATTCGTAAGGGCCAGGCGTGGCTGAAATGTAAATGCGCTGGGGTGCGCGCTGTTCGAATTCCTCAAAGCGCAAGGGGCGGTTGTCCAAGGCCGACGGAAGGCGAAAGCCATATTCCACCAAGGTTTCCTTACGCGAACGGTCGCCTCGGTACATGCCGCCAATTTGCGGAATGGTTTGGTGGCTCTCGTCTATCACGATCATGGAGTCGGGCGGCAAATAGTCAAACAGAGTAGGTGGCGGTTCGCCGGGTTTTTGCCCGGACAAATGGCGGGAGTAGTTTTCGATGCCAGGGCAATAGCCGACTTCCAGAATGATCTCCAAGTCGAACAGTGTGCGCTGCTCCAGCCTTTGCGCCTCCACTAGCTTGTTGGCGTTACGCAGATGCTCCAGCCTTGCCTTCAATTCCACTTTAATTTCTTCCACCGCCGCGAGGATTTTTTCCCGTGGCGTGACGTAATGGCTCTTCGGGTAGACCGTATAGCGGGCGATGCGGGCCAAAACTTCGCCAGTCAGGGGGTCAAACAGCGATAGCCGCTCGATCTCGTCGTCGAACAACTCCACCCGTAATGCTTCATCCTCTGATTCTGCCGGGAAGATGTCAATCACTTCCCCTCGCACCCGGTAGGTGGCCCTGCGCAGTTCTATGTCATTGCGGGTATATTGCAGTTCGGCCAGACGGCGTAACAATTTGCGCTGGTCCATCAGATCGCCGCGCACCAGATGTAACACCATCTCGAAATAAGAGGCGGGTTCGCCTAATCCGTAAATGGCGGATACCGTCGCCACAATGATCACATCGCGCCGTTCGATTAGTGCCTTGGTAGCCGAAAGCCGCATCTGTTCAATATGTTCGTTGAGGGAAGCGTCCTTTTGGATATAAGTGTCGGATGAAGGGACGTATGCCTCAGGTTGATAATAATCATAATAACTGACGAAATACTCCACGGCGTTTTCGGGGAAGAAATCCTTCATTTCCCCGTACAACTGGGCGGCTAGTGTCTTGTTGTGTGCCATGATTAGCGTGGGCCGCTGGATTTGCTGGATGACATTGGCTATGGTGAATGTCTTGCCAGAACCTGTGACCCCAAGCAAAGTCTGGTGCAATTCGCCGTCCCTAATCCCTTCCACCAATTTGGCAATCGCCTGTGACTGGTCGCCGGCGGGTTGGTAGCGGCTATGCAGACGGAATTGTTTTTCTTTTACCGGAGCGTCTTCGGCAGGTTTTTCAAGCTCGTTCATATGCGATTGCTGCCATTTTTGGGCCAGTTCTTTCATGCTTTGAATATCAACCTGTCAAAATTGTCAGCAACTCTTTAAGTGGCAATCCAAGCTGGCCTACCCAGCCTAAATAAATAATTGAATTATATACCAAGTGAATCGCCATTTTTTGGTAATATTACCCATCAGCTTGCAAAAATCACCCTATCAAAGACCTCGGTTAATTCCAGGCTAACGCCTAAATTGGGCAGGATCAGGCAACCGTCCAATCCTTCGACACAAGTGTAAACCCAACGGTTCGTGGCTTCGCGGGAAAAATGCTCCAGTCTTGGTGCAACATTCGATGCCAACACATAATCCGTGAAACTGTCCAAGTAAGCGCTGTAACGCAAAAATTTATCGCCACGGTCAAACGCCTCAGTGGACGGCGACAACACTTCGACAATCAGCTTTGGATTCAGCAGCACGTCTTGTTGTTTGTCGTGAAAGCGCGGCTCGCCGCACAACACGCTGGCATCGGCATAGGAAAACAGTCCTTTTATGCTGCGGTCATCCATTGCCCCGCTGCGGATTTTCATGTTTGGCGAAAGGACACGGCAAGGCTTGCCACGCAACTGGGAGCCAAGGCTGATTATAATATTGGCGTTGATGGTGCTATGCGCCAAACTCTCTCCCGCCATCGCAAAAATTTCACCATCGACAAACTGGTGACGCTCGGTCGATGCCCGCTCAAAGGCAAGGTAATCGGCAACGGTGGTTTTGGCTTGGGGGGCATTCATGGCAAGTCACTGTTTGTTTATTAAGTTTTAAATTGTATGTGTGAACACATGGAAACGCTATAATTTTGATAGTTTGACGAGCCTTTGATATCCGTCGTTTTGGAGTGAACAACTTTAAGAGCCATACAGGATGCATTGGTCCAAATTCTTTCAAGCAATGAGAAACCTCCATGAAAATTCTTTACCTACACGGCTGGAAGTCGGTTTGCGGCGGGGCCAAGCCGAGTTATCTGGTCGAGCAAGGCCACGATATCAACGAGCCGGAACTTCCCGAGGATGATTTTGACGAAGCTTTGCGCATCGCTCAAAGGGAGTTTGAGCGGATTCGGCCTGATGTCGTTGTCGGTTCCAGTCGGGGCGGGGCGTTGGCGATGAATTTGGATGCCGGGGACGTGCCTTTGGTGCTGTTATGTCCGGCCTGGAAACGCTGGGGGCAGGCTGGCAAGGTCAAGCCGGGGACGCGGATTTTGCACAGTCGCGAGGATGAGGTAATCCCCTTCGACGAGACTTTGGAGTTGCTGGCTAACAGTGGCTTGGACGAGTCAGATCTAATCATAACAGGGGAGAATCATCGGCTGTACGACCCGGCTTCCCTTGCCGCCATGAATGCTGCGGTGTTGCGAAACGCAAAGCAAGCCTTGCACTCCGGCTAGGCCAATCCATCAACTTAAGCGTTTACTCCCCCCTGGGAGCGCGGGCGTCTCGCCCGCTGAAATAGCGGCCAAGATGGCCGCGCTCCCAGGATAAAGGCGGGGGGAGTGAACGCTTACTCCATCAATTTTCTTGCAGTGCATCCAAGCGAAGCGGAGCGGGATTTGCAATCCCGTCCGGCAAGCCCCCCCTAGCCCCCCTTGGCAAAGGGGGGTAAAATGCAAGCCGACTATCAATTCAATAACCTTAAACACTCTCTGTCAATATTATGAGCATTCAACTTTCCGACCGCGTCCAATCGATTAAACCCTCTCCAACCCTCGCCGTCACCGCCCGCGCCGCCGCAATGCGGGCCGCAGGCAAGGATATTATCGGACTAGGTGCCGGCGAGCCGGATTTCGACACCCCGGATTTCATCAAACAGGCTGCAATCAAAGCCATCAACGACGGCTTCACCAAGTACACGGCAGTGGACGGCACCCCCGGCCTGAAAAAAGCCATTGTGGCGAAATTCAAGCGCGACAACGGACTGGATTACGAGCCTAAGCAAGTTTTGGTGTCTTGCGGCGGCAAGCAAAGTTTCTACAACTTGGCCCAAGCCCTGCTCAATCCGGGTGACGAGGTCATCATCCCTGCGCCTTACTGGGTTTCGTATCCAGACATGGTGTTGCTGGCTGGCGGGGTGCCTGTGATCGTTGCCGCATCGCAGGACCAAGGCTTCAAGTTGGCCGCCGAACAGTTGCGCGCAGCGTTGACACTCAAGACCCGGCTGTTTGTCATCAACAGCCCCTCCAATCCGACTGGCGTTTCCTATACCTTGGACGAACTCAAGGCACTGGGGGATGTGCTAAAAGATTACCCGGATGTCATCATCGCCACCGACGATATGTACGAACACATCGTTTGGGAAGAGGGCAGCTTCGTCAATATTTTGAATGCCACCCCTGAACTCTATGACCGCACCATGGTGCTAAATGGCGTATCGAAGGCTTACTCAATGACGGGCTGGCGCATCGGCTATTGCGCTGGGCCGGTCAAGCTGATTGAGGCGATGACCAACATCCAGTCGCAAAGCACCTCCAACCCCACCTCGATTTCCCAAGTGGCGGCGGAAACCGGCTTGAACGGCGATCAAGGCTTTATCCGCGAGATGGTCAAGGCATTCAAAGAACGCCACGATTATGTGCTGGCGGAATTGAACGGCATCCCCGGCGTGTCTTGCCTGCCAGCCGATGGCGCGTTTTATCTATTCCCCAATGCCCAGGGTGCGATAGACAAGCTGGGCTTGGCCGATGACGTTGCCCTGTCCGAATACCTGATTGAAAACGCCGGCGTGGCCTTGGTGCCCGGCTCGGCTTTCGGTGCACCCGGTCATGTACGGCTATCGATTGCCACCAGCATGGCGAATTTACAAAAGGCGATAGAGCGGTTGCGGGTGGGGTTGGCTTAAGGAATCAGTGCCAAATAAGCAGAACAGTTCGATTGGCATATTAAAGGAAAGCCTCACGCAAAGGCGCAAAGAAAAACGCTCAACGTTGCGCCTTTGCGAGCTTTGCGTGAGACTTCTTTTTCCATTAACGAATTAAAGCTCAAGCGACGGGTGGTATGGCAATGTCCAATGAAGCAACGGTGGCAACAAAGCAAGACCTGAGCCCTTTCTTTTTCTATCCTTTACCCTTTGGAGGAGATTACTGATGAGCACTTCGACGAGCAATAATAACAATCAGTATACGCAAGAACAGTTAGATCTCATCGATAAAGCCTTGACAGTCCAGCAGTGCATAAACCAACAAGCATCAGTTAGCGTAAGTGCGAAATGGTGGGGCTACACGGTAGAACTGAACGAAACCGCCGTGACCATCCTCGACAAATGCCTAAACTATCTCGAGGATGAGCTAGGACACCATTTCAAAGGGGAAATGCGTAGACTCATCTCGTTTTGCATCCAATTAAAGCAACACCGGCTCGAAAAGGCAGTGGGGGATGATGGTTACGTTCGTTTGGTTTCTCCATGGGTCATGCCGTTTGCGCTGACCGTGGTCAGGGGCTCTTCCGGGAAAGACCAGAACCTCTGGTATACCGTGTGGAACCCAGATGAAAGTAAATGGGGCGAGCAAGGGGAGTTCCACGAATGCTTGAGCAGAAACGCCCCTGCCCTAGCCCAACACGGCGATCTTTTGTATTGCGTGCACTGCGGCGATTCCACTGACGACCTGAAGTGGACGGTGTATTCGACCAATGACGGCTGGAGCGACGACCACGACATCCTCAACCATTCGACCGCAACCAACCCCAGCTTGGTTGAGTTCAATAAGACTTTGTACTGCTTTCACCGTGGAGCCGGCAGCGACCAAAGCCTATATTACTGCACCTTCGACACTGCGCGCAAAACTTGGAACGATGACATTGTGATTAAGGTGGGAGATCAAGTGCACTCCAGTGTCAGTGGCTGCGCGGTAGCCGTTTTCAACGAGGAACTACACTTGGTCTACCAGAGCGGCCAGAATCATGAACTTCGTCACCTCATCTTTAACGGCTCAGCTTGGCGCACTAACAATAATCCAAACGGCACGACGTCGGATACCCCCGCCCTTGTCGCCTACAGGAACGATCTGCTCTTGGTTCATCGTGGAAACAAGGACACAGGCATGTATTACTGCACCTATGACGGCAACAGTTGGAGCACCAAAGAAACCCAAATACTTGGTATATTTAGTAGTATGGGCCCAAGCCTGGCCGTCTTTGATGATAAGGTGTTTATGGTCCACCGCTCCGATCAAGCCAATGGAGAACTCTATTACTCCATCTATAACGGCTCCAAATGGAGCGATCAAGATACCCACATCGATGGTCAAAGCACTGGCGCACCCCCGGCCCTCGCCTGCTATACGGATCCCCAATGCAACCCCGATAACTACACAGATTCAACGAACGCCGTCCCCCGGCTCATTTGCGTCCACCGCGGCTGGGGAACGTAATGCCCAGCCAAGTAGCAGTAGCCAAGTAGTAGGTCGGGCGCGGCTCTTTGCGCCCGTCATTCGATTGCCTACGGAACTGCTTATATGAGCAAAATGCAAGACTTGACACAGTTTGTTTGGCATGCTGCAAACTATTTAGCCCTACTGCTTGGCTGTGCATGGACAAAGAAAGCCTAATCAGAAATAGTCGTCAAACCCTTCTGGCTGGCATAAAACGCAGAAATGTCCTTTATCTCATCCTCTGAGAGCATCTCAGCCATGCCGTTCATGATCGGGTTCTTCCGAACCCCTTTTTTGTAACCCTTCAACGCATTGATCAAATAGTCTTCGTACTGTCCGGCCAGACGCGGAGATTCTTGGTTCAAAGGTTTGCCGTCTTTATCCAACACATTGCCGTCATCCCCGTGGCAACCGGCGCACATCGAGGTTTTTTCCTTGCCCTTGCTTGGATTTCCAGTAATGACATTGCTTTCAGTGGACAGCTTTCTAATAGCAACATAAGCGGAAATGTCCGCCAAATCACCCTCGGACCAACCATCTGCATTTCCTTGCATGCTATTGTTTTGCGGCTGGCTACCATGTTTGCGATCACCTGCCTTGTAAGCCTGTAGGGCGGAAAGCACTGCGTTTTGCTTTTGCCCACCTAAGCGGGGTACATGGTAATTGGGGTAGGCATTGCTGTACCCTTCAATTGAATGGCAACCGCCACAGGTGTAGAACTTCTTCTTTCCTTCTTGCTCGTTCCCAGCGGCCTGTACTGCCTGTGTGGTCAACACAACACAGAACCCCGCGGCCAGGATGCTCCAAAGGACTTTGATATTCATCTTTCGTACTCCACGCTAGTTTGTAATTACATGCTAAGCGCCTGTTTTAGCGCTTCTTCAACGTCCCCAGCATCCATTCCGCCAGTGCTTTCGCCCTCTGGACTCTCTAAGAAACGGTTTTTCTGTTTTCGCTCCAAGTGATAAGCCAAGCCCGTTCCAGCCGGAATCAGCCTGCCTACAATAACATTTTCCTTCAAACCCATTAGTTTATCGCTCAAACCCCGAATGGCAGCTTCGGTGAGTACACGAGTGGTTTCTTGGAAGGACGCTGCCGAAATGAAAGACTCGGTTGACAGAGATGCCTTGGTAATTCCCATCAGCACCGCTTCGTAGCAGGATGGAATTTTTCCTTCAACCTCAGCCTTTTCGTTTTCTTCCATCACGCGCGCCCGGTCAATCTGCTCGCCCTTGAGGAACATAGTGTCACCGGGCGATGTGATTTCAACCTTGCGCAGCATTTGCCGAATGATCACTTCAATATGCTTGTCGTTGATCTTCACACCTTGCAGACGATATACATCTTGGATTTCCTTGACTAAATAGGATGCCAAATCTGCAACCCCGCGCAAACGCAGAATATCGTGGGGGGTCAACTCACCTTCGGCAATTGTTTCACCCTGCTCCACATGTTCGCCTTCGAACACAGTGACATGTCGCCATTTAGGGATCATTGCCTCATGCTGCACACCGGCTCCATCGGTGATGATAATACGCCGTTTACCCTTGGTTTCCTTGCCAAAGCTGACAGTGCCAGTTGCCTCAGCCAATATCGCAGGGTCTTTGGTCTTGCGGGCTTCGAACAAGTCGGCAACGCGTGGTAAGCCACCGGTAATGTCGCGTGTTTTACTCGATTCCTGCGGTATCCTTGCCAAAACGTCACCAACCTCAACCGTATCCCCGTCACGAATGCCTACAATGGCCCCGGATGGCAAGAAATACTGGGCTGCGATTTCAGTGGAGGGAATGAAAATGTCGTTCCCTTGCCCGTCAATAAGCTTAACCATGGGACGGAGTTCTTTGCCTGCGCCTCCGCGTTGCTTTGGATCGATAACCTCCATGAAGCTTAAGCCAGTCACATCGTCAAACTTATCGCGCACGGTAATGCCATCAACGAAATCGACCAATTGTGCGATACCGTTCACCTCGGTCACCACCGGGTGGGTGTGAGGATCCCAGTTGACCACGACTTGCCCACCCTTGACCGACGACCCATCATACACGGACAACACCGCGCCATAGGGAATCTTGTAACGTTCGCGCTCACGGCCATGTTCATCTATCACACTGACCTCACCCGAACGGGACACAGCCACCAGTAGACCGTCCTTGTTCTGCACTGTCTTCAAATTATTCAGCTTGATGATGCCACTGGATTTGACTTCAACATTGTTTATTGACGCCATGCGTGATGCCGCCCCGCCGATGTGGAACGTGCGCATAGTCAACTGAGTACCTGGTTCTCCGATGGATTGCGCCGCGATGACACCAATTGCCTCGCCGTTATTGACCTTGTGCCCCCTACCCAAATCACGCCCATAGCATGATGCGCACACGCCAAAACGAGTTTTGCAGGTAATCACTGAGCGGACGCGAACATTGTCCACACCGTAAGCTTCCAATTCACCCACCCAATGTTCGTCCAGTAACACACTGGCGTTCACCAACAATTCGCCAGTGGCGGGATCGTGTATGTCTTCGGCCAATACCCTGCCAAGCACACGCTCCGCCAAGGGTTCCACCACGTCGCCACCTTCTATGAGAGGGGACATCAGCAATCCGTCATTAGTGCCACAATCGTCTTCAGTGATGACCAAGTCTTGCGCCACATCGACCAAGCGGCGGGTCAAATAACCCGAGTTCGCTGTCTTTAGCGCGGTATCTGCAAGTCCCTTTCGGGCACCATGGGTCGAAATGAAATATTGCAACACGTCCAAACCCTCGCGGAAGTTCGCGGTGATTGGTGTCTCAATAATGGACCCGTCCGGCTTGGCCATAAGTCCACGCATGCCAGCCAATTGACGGATCTGGGCGGCGGAACCTCTCGCACCGGAATCGGCCATCATGTAAATGGAGTTGAAGGACTTTTGTTGGATCACCGTTTCGACGTACTTCAACTCTTCAGGCAATGTATCAGTCCAGCGGTGCTCATTGACCTTAGCAACAGCACTTTTGTAATCAATATCCGATATCGCTCCAGTCCGCAATTCGGCATCAAGCTGGCGGAACATTTTTTCGGCCCAAGTGGCAATGAGGCTTTTGCGATTAATTTCGCCCCCCTCTGTCCCCAAGCCATCCATCATAACCTTGGCAACTTGGTCATTGGCGTGGGACCATATATCGACAACTTTATTGTAACGCTCACCATCCGTGACCAAACCGGAGGCGTATTGGTTCTGTATCTCCTTTACTTCCTTTTCGGCCACTGAAATGATCTCGCCCTTGCGGGGGGGGACTGTCATATCCTCAAACCCTATGGAGACCCCGGTACGAGTCGCATAGGAGAAGCCCATGTACATCAGTTGGTCGGCGAAGACAACCGTTGCCTTGACACCCAGTGTACGGTAACAATGGTTAATCAGTTTTGAGATTACTTTTTTTGTCATGTCCATATTGACCAAATTGAAGCCTATGCCGGGCGGTAAAATAGTCGAGATTAAAGCACGACCTGCAGTGGTTTCCACTCGGCGAGACACAGGGTTCATTTTCTGGCCGTTTTCATCCAGGAAGATTTCTTTGATGCGCACAGTCACTTTGGCTTGGATATCCAATTCTTTGCTCTGGTACGCACGGAAAACTTCGTCGGTGTCGGTGAATGTCATTCCCTCCCCTTTGGCCCCCACGCGTTCGCGACTCATATAGTAAAGACCGAGCACGACATCTTGGGTTGGATTAATGATGGGTTCTCCGTTAGCTGGCGAAAGAATGTTGTTAGTCGCCATCATTAGTGTCCGCGCCTCCAATTGCGCCTCTAAGGAGAGGGGTACATGGACAGCCATTTGATCGCCGTCAAAATCGGCGTTAAATGCGGTACATACCAGAGGATGCAATTGGATAGCCTTTCCTTCAACCAGGGTCGGTTCAAAAGCCTGAATACCCAGACGATGCAAAGTAGGGGCGCGGTTGAGCATCACCGGATGCTCACGAATGACCTCATCTAAGATATCCCATACTTCGGGGCTTTCCCTCTCCACCATTTTCTTTGCCGCCTTAATGGTCGTTGCAAGCCCTCTAAACTGGAGTTTGCTGAAGATAAATGGTTTGAAAAGTTCTAATGCCATTTTCTTCGGCAGACCACACTGGTGCAATTTCAAGGTCGGTCCTACGACGATGACCGAACGGCCAGAGTAATCGACACGCTTGCCTAGCAAATTCTGGCGGAAACGGCCTTGCTTGCCCTTTATCATGTCGGCCAGGGATTTCAATGGGCGCTTGTTTGAACCCGTGATCGCACGGCCACGGCGACCATTGTCAAGCAGCGCATCCACGGCCTCCTGTAACATGCGTTTTTCGTTACGCACGATTATGTCGGGGGCATTTAAATCCAACAGCCGCTTGAGTCGGTTATTGCGGTTGATGACGCGGCGGTACAGATCGTTCAAATCCGATGTCGCAAACCTGCCGCCATCCAGGGGCACCAATGGCCTCAATTCGGGAGGAAGAACCGGCAATACCGTCAGAATCATCCATTCTGGGCGGTTATTGGACACAATCAGAGATTCAATCGCCTTCAACCGCTTGGTGTGCTTTTTGATTTTTGTCTCTGAGCTTGTACCGTCGATTTCTTCACGAAGACGATGGACTTCGCCTTGTAAATCCATAGTCTTTAACAGTTCGCGAATAGCCTCAGCCCCCATTTTGGCGACGAAATCATCTCCATATTGTTGGGTTGCCTCCAGATACTCTTCCTCGTTCATCAACTGGTTGCGTTGAAAAGGAGTCATGCCAGGTTCAATCACGACGAATGATTCAAAGTATAGGACACGCTCAATTTCGCGCAAAGTCATGTCAAGCAGCAGCGCAATCCTAGAAGGCAGTGACTTCAAGAACCAAATGTGCGCGACGGGACTGGCTAGTTCAATGTGCCCCATGCGTTCGCGGCGAACTTTTGACAGTGTGACTTCGACACCGCATTTTTCGCAGATTACACCACGATGCTTTAGACGCTTGTACTTCCCGCAAAGGCATTCATAGTCACTGACCGGTCCAAATATCTTTGCGCAAAACAGGCCGTCGCGCTCAGGTTTGAAAGTGCGGTAGTTGATGGTTTCCGGCTTTTTGACTTCACCATATGACCATGAACGGATCATGTCGGGAGAACCCAAGCTGATGCGAATGCCATCGAACTCTTCCGTCTGGCTTTGACGCTTCAAAAAGTTAATCAGATCTTTCATGGGACTGGTCTCCTAAATCTTCAATTCTGGCCGCCAGATCAGCCCTGGCGTCCCGGCTTTCGCTAGCTGGCTTGGCTTGCGGCGTGGCACTTAACGGACAGGTCGCACCCCGCATTTCAGGGTCGGGTTACGAACTGTCCAAGTAGGGGTGGGTTTCGAACCCTCTAAGTAGGGGGCTCCGAACCCTCAAGTACGGGCGGGTCCGAACCCGCCCCTACTCTTGTTCTAACTCGATATTGATTGCCAAGGAACGTATTTCCTTGATCAACACATTGAACGATTCGGGCATGGCAGCCTCCATTCGATGATCTCCATCAACTATATTTTTATACATCTTTGTGCGTCCATTGACATCGTCAGACTTGACCGTGAGCATTTCTTGCAAAGTATACGCAGCCCCATAAGCTTCAAGGGCCCAAACTTCCATCTCCCCGAATCGCTGCCCACCAAACTGTGCTTTGCCGCCCAAAGGCTGCTGAGTCACCAAGCTGTAAGGTCCAGTGGAACGTGCGTGCATCTTGTCGTCAACCAGATGGTTCAACTTTAGCATATACATGTAACCGACAGTGACATCCCGTTCAAATTCATCGCCAGTCCGCCCGTCGAATAAACGGGTCTGGCCCGACTCGGGGAGTTCCGCCAGCCTCAGCATCTGCTTAATATCCTCCTCCACAGCTCCATCGAACACTGGGGTTGCCATCGGGACACCTTGGCGCAGGTTTGTTGCCAGTTCAATGACTTCCACGTCCGTCAACGAGTCGAGGTCTTCTTGCTTGCCTGTAGTATTGTATATTTGATGCAGGAAATCTCGAATTTCTTGGATTTTAGCCTTTGCCTCAAGCATTTTGCCAATCTTGATCCCCAATCCTTTAGCAGCCCAACCCAAATGGGTTTCTAGCACCTGTCCAACATTCATTCGCGACGGAACGCCCAAGGGGTTGAGTACTATGTCTACCGGCGTACCGTCCGCCGAGTAAGGCATATCCTCCACTGGAACGATTTGCGAGATTACACCCTTGTTGCCATGTCGCCCTGCCATCTTGTCTCCGGGCTGGATGCGACGCTTAACCGCCAAATATACTTTAACCATTTTCAGTACGCCGGGGGCTAGGTCGTCGCCCATGGTTATCTTCCTTTTCTTTTCCTCCAACCGACGGTTCATTTCTTCGCGTTGCTGCTGAATCTGTTCGGCAACGGCTTCCAGTTGCAAGTTTGCCACCTCGTCCTGAAGGCGGATTTCCAGCCATTGTGACGGTTTGATAGATTCAAGATAGGATTTGTCGATCACTATGCCGGATCTTAGACCGGACGGACCCGATTCCGAAATTTGCCCAAAGAGTAGCTGTTCTGCACGGTCGAATATATCCTTTTCGATGATGCGTAGCTGGTCGCCCAAATCTTTTTTGACTTGCTCGATTTGCTTTTCTTCAATTTCTCTGGCGCGTTGGTCTTTTTTCACACCATCACGGGTGAAAACTTGAACATCAATCACCGTTCCGTCCATCCCTGAAGGCACACGCAACGATGTGTCTTTCACATCTGATGCCTTTTCCCCGAAAATTGCCCGCAATAACTTTTCTTCTGGTGTCAACTGGGTTTCACCCTTGGGAGTGACTTTTCCGACTAGGATGTCCCCTGCCTTCACCTCCGCACCGATGAAAACAATGCCCGATTCGTCAAGTTTGGCCAGAGCAGCCTCGCCTACATTGGGAATATCAGCAGTGATTTCTTCCGGCCCAAGCTTGGTATCACGGGCCACACAGGTTTTTTCCTCAATATGGATCGTGGTGAAACGGTCCTCTTGCACCACGCGCTCCGAAATCAGTATCGAGTCTTCAAAGTTGTAACCATTCCATGGCATAAAGGCCACTAACAAATTCTGGCCCAAGGCCAATTCTCCCATATCGGTGGACGGGCCGTCAGCAAGAATGTCGCTCTTGGAAACCCGATCACCTGGCTTGACCAGTGGCCTTTGATTTATGCAAGTGTTCTGGTTAGACCGGGTATACTTGGTAAGATTGTAAATATCCACGCCGGGAATGCCGGCCTCGGTTTCAACGTCATGGACGCGCACCACAATACGGCTGGCATCGACGGACTCGATTTTCCCGCCGCGTCGTGCAATGACCGCGACTCCTGAGTCCTTTGCCACTATCCTTTCTATGCCAGTTCCGACTAAGGGCTTTTCCGTCCGCAAAGTCGGCACAGCCTGACGTTGCATGTTGGAACCCATCAACGCACGGTTGGCATCGTCATGCTCCAGGAAAGGAATCAGCGCGGCAGCGACAGACACGATCTGCTTGGACGAAACATCCATATAATTGATCTTTTCTGGTGATGCCAAGGTGAATTCGTCCTTGAAACGGCTAGAAACCAATTCGTCCTTCAATTTTCCGTTTTCATCGACCGCCGCACTAGCTTGGGCAATGCAGTATTTACCCTCTTCAATAGCCGACAAATATTCGATTTCATCGGTTACGTGGCAATCATACACCTTGCGATAGGGGGTTTCCAAAAAGCCGTATTCATTGGTCCGGGCATACACGGCAAGTGAGTTGATTAAGCCGATGTTAGGTCCTTCTGGAGTTTCGATGGGGCATACCCTACCATAGTGGGTGGTATGTACGTCACGCACTTCAAAACCAGCACGTTCACGGGCCAAGCCGCCTGGGCCCAGTGCTGACACACGCCGTTTGTGAGTAATCTCCGACAATGGGTTGCTTTGGTCCATGAACTGCGACAATTGGCTGGAACCAAAAAACTCCTTGATTGAGGCAGCCACTGGCTTGGCATTGATAATCTCTTGCGGCATCAAACCTTCGGAATCGGCCAAGGTAAGGCGTTCTTTGACCGCACGTTCCACGCGCACCAACCCTAAGCGGAATTGGTTTTCCACCATTTCACCAACCGAACGCACACGACGGTTGCCCAAGTGGTCGATGTCATCCACTTGACCATTGCCATTGCGAATATTAATGAGTTCGCGCAAGACATCAATGATATCTTCCTTTGACAGTATGCCAGAACCTACGATTTCAGTGCGCCCAAGCCGTCTGTTAAACTTCATTCGTCCCACAGCAGAAAGATCATAACGGTCATGGGTGAAAAACAGATTGTCAAACAGTGCTTGTGCAGCTTCTTTGGTCGGCGGCTCGCCGGGGCGCATCATGCGATAAATTTCCACCAAGGCATCAAGCTGGGTTTCCGTTGTGTCGATTCGCATCGCGTTTGAAATATACGGGCCACGATCAAGATCATTGACGAACAAGCATTCTATGCCGGTAATCCCAGCAGCCGTAATTTTGTTGATAAGGTCATCCGTTATCTCGTCGTTGACCTTGGCGACCAGTTCCCCTGTATTGGGCTCTATGACGTTGTTTGCCAAGATTTTGCCGAGCAAATAATCACGCGGCACTTCCATTCGATTAATGCCAGCTTTTTCTAACAGTCGTATGTGTCTGGAAGTGATGCGTTGGCCTTTTTCAACAACCACTTTTTCCTCAACTTTGATGTCGAAGCTGGCAATATCGCCTCTTAGACGCTCAGGAATCAACTCCAGAAATATTTCACCGGTCGCGAAAACAAATTGGTTAGTCTCAAAAAATAATTTGATGATGCTTTCATTGTCATATCCCAATGCACGAAGCAAAACAGTACCCGGTAACTTCCGCCTGCGATCTATGCGTACATACAAGCAATCTTTATGATCGAATTCAAAATCTAGCCAAGAGCCTCGATAAGGTATGATCCGTGCGTTGAATAGTAGCTTACCGGAGGAGTGTGTTTTTCCCCGGTCATGATCGAAAAATACCCCTGGCGAACGGTGAAGCTGCGAGACTATGACACGCTCCGTGCCATTGATCACAAAAGTGCCGGTATCGGTCATCAGCGGAATCTCGCCCATGTAGATTTCCTGCTCCTTGATATCCTTCACTACTTTCGATCCGACCGGTGCATCCTTGTCGTATATCACTAGCCGCACAAGCACACGCAACGGAGCCGCGTAAGTCGTTCCCCGTTGTTGGCACTCCTTGACATCAAAAGTTGGTTCCCCCAAACGATAACTGACATATTCAAGCACTGCCAGACCTGAATGGCTTTCAATGGGAAACACCGATTTCAAAGCGGCATGCAGCCCATCATCCACTCGGCTTGAATGGGATGTTTCGGCCTGCAAAAACTTTTTGTAGGAATCGACTTGGGTTGCTAAAAGATAGGGTACTTCGAGAACGTCTTGGCGCTTGCCAAAACTCTTGCGTATGCGTTTTTTCTCGGTAAAAGAATATGCCATGTTGGTTCCTTACCTAAATATTTTCTTCAATTAACCACTCAGTGTCTGTCATGAAAGATGCCTGTTTATTTAACATCAACTCAATAAGACTATAAAATTACTCAGCCTGATTTGACTACATACTGTTGCATGACCCGATTGCATGGGTTTGTGACGGCACTTGCCGGATTTGTTTTTATTTTGTAACGCCAAAAGGCCGACAGCATATTGCTGCCAGCCCAATGGAGCAAGTCAAAGCCTTTGGTTAATCAAGCTTATTTGATATTTACCGTGGCACCAGCATCTTCTAGCTTTTTCTTGATACCTTCAGCATCACCTTTGCTGATAGCTTCTTTTACAGTTGATGGAGCACCCTCAACCAGATCCTTTGCTTCTTTCAATCCAAGTCCAGTGATTTCACGGATTACCTTGATCACCCCAACCTTGTTTGCGCCAAAGCTGGCCAATATCACGTCAAACTCAGTCTGCTCTTCAACTACCGCTACAGGTGCTGCGGGGCCACTTGCAACCGCCACGGCGGCGGCGGCGGAAACCCCAAACTTTTCTTCCATCATGGAAATCAGTTCTACGATTTCCATAACAGTCATCTGGGCTATTGCATCCAGGATTTCTTCTTTTGATAATGCCATTTGTAACTCCAGTTAATCTGTTGTGCTTTAAGCCGTTCAAGCGGCTTGTTTCAGGTCGCGAATTGCAGCCACAGTGCGGGCAAGCTTCGCGTGGGGTTCTGCCAAAGTTCTTACAAACTTTTCGATCGGAGCTTTCATGGTACCCATGAGGATGCCAATCGCTTGATCACGGGTAGGCAGTTTCGATAGTCTTTCAAGCTCGGACGCACCATACACCTTTCCGCCAACGGCGACCAATTTGACCGCCAATTTGTCGTTTTCCTTTTCCTTGGCGAAAGCGCTAATTACTCGCGCAGCCGCACCCGGATCCTCCATAGAGAAGGCTAGTATAAGTGGTCCTACCAGACCATTTTGCATGCACGCAAAATCGGTCCCTTCAACAGCCCTACGCGCCAACGTGTTTTTGATTATACGGATATAAACGCCGGCTTCGCGGGCTTGTTTGCGAAGGTTGGTAAGCTGGTAAACTGTCAGCCCACGGTATTCCGCAGCAATTGCGGAATGCGCTTGAGCGGCAATGGCAGCAACTTCTGTGACGACCGCTTTTTTGTCATCTAATTTAAGTGCCACAATTCACCTCAGCCAGTTTTTCTGAATAGTTTTGGGAACCATCCAGAGCCAACAAAATCCCCGAATACACTCCGGGGACAGTTTTACGGCTCCTTATCGCCTTGGATAGGCTTCAGTACACCGTCTGCGCAGGCACATATTAAGGGCTTTGCAACCCGCCTACGGTCTTTGACGGTTGCCGGCCTAACCGGCAACCCAAAGTCTTATGTGGTCAAGCTGGCTTGATCAACAGCCAAGCCTGGACCCATAGTCGATGAAACAGTGATTTTTTTCACGTAAACACCCTTTGATGTGCTTGGTTTCAGCTTCTTAAGGTCCACAAGCAAAGCTTCAAGATTTTCCTTAAGTGCGCTTTCCTCAAAGTTGCCCTTTCCAATCGTGCTATGGATGATGCCCTTCTTGTCAGTACGATAGCGAACCTGTCCGGCCTTTGCATTTTTTACTGCAGTGGCGACATCTGGGGTGACTGTTCCAACTTTAGGGTTTGGCATAAGACCGCGCGGCCCTAATATTTGACCCAACTGGCCTACAACACGCATCGCATCGGGTGAAGCAATAACGACATCAAAATTCAAATCCCCAGCCTTTATTTGCGCAGCCAAGTCATCCATTCCTACTATTTCGGCACCCGCAGCCTTTGCCGCATCGGCGTTTGCACCTTGTGCAAAAACTGCTACGCGCACGGTCTTGCCAGTGCCACGAGGCAAAACAGTTGCTCCACGCACGGCCTGATCCGACTTTCTAGGATCAACCCCCAGATTCACGGCAACATCAATTGATTCGATGAATTTTACTTTCGGCAATGACTTTAGTACGGTGAATGCCTCCAATGCCGGATACGTCTTCGCGGTATCCACTAATTCCTTAATTGCCTTTAATCTTTTCGTTAGTTTAGCCATTCACAAACCCTCCACATCAAGACCCATGCTACGGGCGCTTCCCGCTATTGTGCGGATAGCCGCATCCAAATCGCTAGCCGTTAGATCCGGCATTTTTGCCGTGGCGATCTCTGCCAGTTGATCCCGATTAAGCAGACCAACCTTGCTAGTGTTTGGTTTTGCACTGCCACTCTTAAGTCCTGCGGCCTTTTTCAACAAATAGGTTGCAGGCGGGGTTTTAGTGATGAAGGTAAAACTGCGGTCACTGTAAACGGTGATCACAACCGGCAACGGCATTCCTTTTTCAACATTCTGCGTTTGTGCATTGAATGTTTTGCAGAACTCCATGATGTTAACACCACGTTGCCCCAAAGCCGGGCCAATCGGGGGACTGGGGTTAGCCTCGCCCGCCTTTACTTGTAACTTAATGTAGCCAGTTATTTTTTTTGCCATTAAAAACTCTCCAGTGGGTCAAGCGCTCGCATTGGCAAGCTCCCCGTTGATGTGGACTGCGTTCACCGGACTGTCCGGTTTGCGCTGGATTAAGCTTTTTCCACTTGGCCGAAATCCAATTCCACAGGAGTGGATCGACCAAAGATGAGCACTGAAACTCTAAGCTTGCTTTTTTCGTAGTTGACTTCTTCAACAACACCATTAAAGTCCTTAAAGGGCCCTTCAATGACTCTGACGACTTCCCCAACTTCAAATAATATTTTGGGTCTGGGTTTGTTCACTCCGGCTTCAACCCGATTCAAAATTGCTTCGGCTTCTGCCTCGGATATCGGCGTTGGACGGTCAGAAGTACCGCCAATAAATCCAAGTACACGCGGGACTTCTTTGACGAGATGCCAAGTTTCATCATTCAACTCCATTTGCACCAGCACATATCCAGGGAAGAATTTCCTTTCGCTTTTCCGCTGCTGGCCTTGCCGCATTTCTACCACTTCTTCAGTTGGAACTAAAATCTTACCGAAATAGTGTTCCAATTGATTACGCTTAATCCTCTCTTCAAGGGTTTTTTTTACTTGATTCTCGTAGTTTGAATAAGCGTGAATCACATACCATCGTAAGGCCCCCATCTCACACCTTTTGCCCGGTCAGAAGACCGACCGCCCAAAAAAGGACCATATCCATTAACCAAAGAATCAAGCCAACCCCAAAAACCACGATGACTACCAACATGGTCGCTTGGATGGTTTCTTGGCGCGTGGGCCAAATCACCTTTCTAACTTCCATTTTAGCTTCGGTTAGAAATCCCCAGACTGTCTGACCTATGGCTGTTGTAAAAAACAGACTTACTGCAATGCCAAACACTGCCAATATGCCTACTACCCGGTATACCAATGCATAAGAGGCGAAATAATAAAAACCAGCTATGCCCGCAATCAATAGGCTAGCTGCAAACACCAGTTTTACTGTATCGATCACCGACGCACTCGATTCTGCTTGGACTGCCATTTTTAATGCATTCTATTATTATATTTTGATAAGGGCGCTACCGCCTTGACCACGATAAGGTGGCAGGCCAGGAGGGGATCGAACCCCCAACCCCCGGTTTTGGAGACCGGTGCTCTACCAATTGAGCTACTGACCTGTACTTTTTAACTTGGATGTACCAAGAATTCCTCCATGGAATTCTAATGCCGTGTGCTAAGCAAGAACCTTAGAAACAACGCCGGCACCTACAGTTCGACCGCCTTCGCGTATGGCGAAACGCAAACCTTCTTCCATCGCAATCGGGGCTATCAATTTAACGTTGATCTTAATATTGTCCCCAGGCATCACCATCTCCACATCCTTCGGCAACTCCACAGCTCCAGTCACATCAGTGGTGCGGAAATAAAACTGCGGACGATAGTTGTTGAAAAACGGCGTGTGTCGCCCACCTTCTTCCTTCGACAACACATATATCTCCGCCTCGAAATGGGTATGCGGGGTGATCGACCCGGGCTTTGCCAGCACTTGACCGCGCTCGACATCCTCGCGCTTCGTTCCGCGCAACAGTACGCCCACGTTGTCGCCCGCCTGACCCTGGTCCAACAGCTTGCGGAACATTTCCACGCCCGTACAAGTTGTCTTAACCGTATCCTTCAAGCCCACGATCTCCACTTCGTCCTGCACTTTAACTATGCCGCGCTCCACCCGACCTGTCACTACCGTACCCCGGCCAGAAATCGAAAACACGTCTTCAATGGGCATCAGGAACGGTTTGTCAATCGGTCGCTCAGGCATCGGTATGTAGCTATCAAGTGCTTCCACTAATTTAATGATGGACGGCACACCGATGTCGGTTTGATCGCCATCTAAAGCCTTTAACGCGGAGCCAATGATGAATGGGGTGGCATCGCCAGGAAAATTGTACGATTCCAAAAGATCCCTCAACTCCAACTCCACTAGTTCCAACAATTCGGGATCATCCACCATGTCAGCCTTGTTCAGGTAGACGACGATGTAGGGTACGCCCACCTGACGGGCCAGCAGAATGTGTTCGCGGGTTTGCGGCATCGGGCCATCGGCAGCCGAGCAAACTAGAATCGCACCATCCATCTGCGCCGCACCGGTAATCATGTTCTTCACATAGTCGGCGTGGCCTGGGCAATCGACGTGCGCGTAATGTCGGTTGGGCGATTCGTACTCGACGTGAGCCGTGGCGATGGTGATGCCGCGCGCACGCTCTTCCGGTGCCGCGTCAATCTGGTCGTAGGCTTTGAATTCACCGCCGAACCGCTCCGAGCCGATCTTTGTCAACGCAGCAGTCAAGGTCGTCTTGCCATGGTCTACATGACCAATCGTACCCACATTCACATGCGGCTTGGTGCGCGAAAATTTTTCTTTAGCCATACGCAAATCCTCTGTTTATTATCGAAAAACAGCCAATAAAATAACCATATAATCTGGAGCCCATATCCGGAATCGAACCGGAGACCTCTTCCTTACCAAGGAAGTGCTCTACCGACTGAGCTATATGGGCATAGCTTTACTTCTTGGAGCGGGTGATGGGAATCGAACCCACACCATCAGCTTGGAAGGCTGAGGTTCTACCGTTGAACTACACCCGCATAAAGAAAATTGGTGGAGGGGGAAGGATTCGAACCTTCGAAGGCTGAGCCGTC
>Ga0208496_1000016_pt1 | contig 52501 bp, 47 predicted proteins | sample CryBogmetaGMA2M_FD_184552 | JGI IMG/M metagenome (GOLD analysis project Ga0208496, IMG submission 184552) | Freshwater microbial communities from Crystal Bog, Wisconsin, USA - MA2M (SPAdes) | ecosystem: Environmental > Aquatic > Freshwater > Lake | place: Crystal Bog, Wisconsin, USA | collected... | reverse complement strand
GCGTTGTTGTTGTTGCTGCCTTGCTGCTCAATGTCGACCGAACTGTTATTGGATGCACCCCCGTTGATGCCTTGCTGGATGTTGGCTTGATTATTGTAGCTGCCCTGCTGGCTAATGGTGTCGGTATTGTAGTTGCCGCTGCTTTGTGTGACGGTGGCCGCGTCGCTGGCGGAACCGGTCTGGTCGATGGTCAATGCCTGGTTATTGCCCGACACGTTGACCGTGACGGTGCTGTTGTCTGCAATCACGTTGCCGCTCACGCCATAAAGGGCCGCGAGGATGGCAAGGTTAAGCAGGTTTCTGTTCATCGTTTTATGCGTGTTTCTGTTCATGATGACACCTCTGTGTTTGTCTAGGATTTGGTCAATAACAACTTCCCGAAAGAAGTCTGGCTGGTTCCCAAGCTCCGGCTCTCATCGTTATACTCAAGTGTTGAAGACACGTCATTCCGGCAGGGATTGCCGGAATCCAGGGTACAGGGATGTAAATCTGCGGGTTGGTACATTGCCTTAATCAAGCACTTGCGCAACCTGCTGATTACCGTCCATGGCCTGGATTTCGGCATCCCTGCCGAAATGACGGCTTTTCCCGCTTTCCCTACTTGTGTATAACGGCGAGAGCTCCGCTCCGGCTTGGGTACTCTTTATCTTGCAAGCTCCTGCTTGGTCGTTCTTCGGGAAGCTGGAGCTTCAAAAACCCCATTCCCAAGCAGAAGCTTGGGAACGAGCAAAACTCAATCTCAGTTTCTTTGTGTCACATCAACCGTCCGCCCGTTGCCGGTCTGGGTGATGCTGTAGTTCAAGCCCGAACCGAATTGGTGCTGGGTGATGGTATTGCCACTGCCCTCCACGGTCAGCGAGGAGGTGTTGCTGTTGCCGATCTGCTCTTGGGCAACGCTGTTGCCCATGCCATCAACGGCGATGGCAGACTGGTTACCCAAGCCATTCTGGTTGGTTGAAACCGTGTTGTAATCACCCGTAACCATCTGGTTGGCCTGGTTACCCCCGCCCTGCTGAACTAGCGAGAACCCGTTTTGGTTGCCCGACACGGTGGTGGACTCAACATTGCCCGAACCGGCTTGGCTGACGATGCTCCCCACATTGGCATCGCCAGTCACGCCTACTTCGGCGCGATTGCCGCCCGAATACCCGGCCACATCGGTTGCGCCCTGCCCGACATCCACGGCGTTGCCCGAACCTGACTGCCGCACTTTGGCATTCTGTCCGGCACCGGCCTGCGTCACCTGCACGGCGTTGTAATCGCCAACCTGTTCAATGGTTGCGGCAGCGGCCATCGGGTCCGGCCAAGCGGGAACACTAAAAATGGCTAGGATCAGTGTTGCAGCGGCTTTTTGCATACGATCTAAACGGAAGTAGGACATGGCTGACCCCTCTACAGGCGAATGATTTTGACCGGAATGGACTAGGTTGAAATGCTTCGGCCTTAGCGCCTTACCGACCTGTGTGCAAAGCATACAACTAAACTTGATTTTTTCAAGCATTATTCCTCACTTTGCCTTGGGTAATATTCACATTGATTTTTAAACGCCAAAAATTGTATAATCAGCCAAAAAGCGGGGGTTTTTTATTTATGTTACGCGATGCCACTTGTGGGCTGTTGTAGGGTGGGTTAGGCGCACACACCACGGTGGTTTCCGTGCGCCGTAACCCGCCGGTAGGACTGGGCAGTTGAATCTGAATGTCTCAGTCATAGCCCGGATGGAGCCTATACAGCGAATAAAGCCACCCTGATGCCGGGTGCTTATGCCGGAAACGCCCGTGAACGGGCTTATTCCGGCCTACTGTGCGTAACATCAGCTTTTAATTTTTCCCAGTCCAATACCCAGATTGCAGGGATGCCCCCAAGCCCAGTGCTGTTGACACAGGTTTCCATCGTCGTTCCGGCATGGTCGTCGGAACACAGGCTCCATGGCTAGTTTCATTCATGGGAATAACCTAATCAGAAGCCGTCAAGCAATCAAAATCAAGGCATGACCCTTTTTCATACGCCCACGGCTTATCTGATACTCGGCTTGCTGTATTTTATTATGCCGACCATCACATGGTTCGTTTTGACGGGTCACCGAACACTTGCCGTTAAATTGTGGTGCGGAGGCGGCCTATCAATGGGGGTGGGTGTCCTGTTGATCGGGCTTCGTGGTCATGTTCCTGCGTGGGCGACCTTCCCGCTCGCCAATTTCTTACTGTTTGCTTACTTGATGATGCGCATCCAATCCTTACGCCTGGACTTGTCCGCTCCGTGGCGCAGGGAATGGATGATGGCTGCGGCCTTGTTGTTCGTTTTGGTTCTTGAATACATCCGCCTAGGCCTGGAAAACCTCACGCTGGTGGTAATCTACAACAATAGTGTTTATACCGTCATATCTTATTATTTGGCCACCTTGGCTTGGCGACTGGGACATCAAGAGAAAAGCCACAGTGCCTTCTGGATTGCCTGGTCCTACCGAACTATGGCAGCGGGGACGTTACTTTCCGCCATTTCATGTTCAATGGGGTTGGGTGTCGCCCCATCGCCGGATATGTTAGATGCAAACCCTTTTAGACTCGTCATGGTCATAGTCATCATTCCATTCATGGTGATTAGCCATATCGCCTATGTCGGGTTTATATTAGAACGCACCCATCGCCAAATAATAGAAGCAGAGAAACAATATCGCGCCATCATTGAAACCACCCTGGATGGGTTCTGTGTTTGCGACATGGAAGGACGATTTATCGATGTCAACAAAACCTACTGTGACATGATCGGGTATGGACGTGACGAATTGCTAACCATGCGGCTTTCTGACATCAAGTCCGACGGAAACACCTTAAGCATTCAGGCACGCATCCAGCAGACCATGCAGATGGGATTCAACCGTTTCGAGTCGCGTCATCAATGCAAAAATGGACGATTGTTGGAAGTTGAAATCAGCACCACTTTTCAGCCAACTGGAGCCGGGCAATTTCTAGTGTTCATGCACGACATCACTAGGCGCAAGCGGTCGGAGCTGGCTTTGCGCAAGAGTGAGGAGAAATTCAAAGCACTGGCAGACGACTCCCCGCTCGCCATCTATATGACAGTGGGTGTCGAGCAAAAAAATGAATATATCAACCTCACGGCTTTAAAGCTGTTCGGCTACACATTGGATGAAACGCCAACCGTCGAGCAATGGTGGCCATTGGCCTATCCCGACGAAGCCTATCGCCGTCAGGTAGAGGAGGAATGGCAGCGCAAGGTCGAGAAAGCAATCGAAACTCGTTCGGAAATTGAACCTATGGAAGTGGTGGTAACCTGCAAGGACGGCTCACGCAAAAACATCCAGTGGGGTTTCAAGGCCATTGGCGAACAGAATTGGGCTTTCGGGATTGACCTGACCGCCCGCAGGCAGATGGAAAATGAATTAAGGGACTGTGAGGCCCGCTTGCGCAGTTACTTTGAACTGCCCTTGACGGGTCGCGCCATCACCTCGCCCAGCACGGGTTGGATTGAAGTCAATACCACTCTATGCGACATGCTAGGCTATAACGAAACCGAATTGACGCAGATGACGTGGGCTGAACTGACACATCCCGATGACTTGACCACTGATTTAGCACAGTTTAACCGGGTGATGGCCGGTGAGATTGATGGCTACACCATGGAAAAACGCTTCATCCACAAAAACGGGCATAGTGTCCATACTCACCTAGCCGTTCATTGCTTGCGCAAGCCCGACCAATCGGTTGACTATTTCGTAGCCTTGATTATAGACATTTCTGACTTGAGAAAAGCCGAAGAGTCACTGAAACATAGCGAAGAACGCCTGCGGCAGATTACGGACATCGCCCCCGTGTTTCTCGCAGAAATAGATAAGGAACTATGCTATCGCTTCGTAAACCGTCGCTATGCGGAATTATTTGGACTGCCGCCCGATCAATTTTGCGGCAGGCGCGTGAGCACTATAATTCCTGAGCAAGCCTTGGCCAATTCCCAACCCTACATGCTGAAAGCCTTGAACGACCAGTCCGTCGAATTCGAGACTGAGTTGACCGAACCCAGCGGGAAGCGCAAATTTCTGGCTGCGCGTTATGCGCCTAGACACGATGACACCGGACAAGTAATTGGTTTTGTGGCTGCCATCATCGACATCACCGAACGCAAGCGGGCCGAGGAAGAAATCAAGCAATTGGCCTTTTACGACCCGCTGACCCAACTGCCCAACCGGCGCCTCCTGCTGGATCGGTTGCAACAAGCCACGGTGAACAGTGACCGCGACAAAACCCATGGAGCATTGCTGTTCATCGACTTGGACAACTTCAAAACGTTGAACGACACGCTCGGCCATGATAAGGGCGACCTGCTGTTGCAACAGGTGGCAAGCCGCGTCACCGCCGGTGTACGCGAGAGCGACACAGTAGCCCGCTTTGGGGGTGACGAATTCGTTGTGATGCTCACAGGCTTGGCTGGAGACATTGAAGAGGCAGCCGCCCAAACCCAAAAGATAGGGTGGAAAATCATCGACAATCTCAACCAAACATATTCTTTAGCCGGTTACGAACACTACTGTAGCGCAAGCATTGGCATCACCCTGTTCTTTGGACATGACAGTTCCATAGACGATTTGCTTAAAATGGCTGATGTTGCCATGTATCAGGCCAAGGCTCAGGGCCGGAACACCTTGCGCATTTTCGATCCCCGCATGCAGCCACCCATCGCCTCACGGGCGACACTTACCAATGACTTACACCGTGCGCTGGAAAAAAACCAATTTGAACTCTTTTACCAAATAGAAGTGGGCCACAACCAAAAGGCTGTCGGGGCCGAGGCGTTGTTGCGTTGGAATCATCCTGAACGCGGGCTGATCTTACCCCAAGAATTCATTCCCTTGGCGGAGGAAACCGGACTTATACAGCCCATTGGGCAGTGGGTGCTGAAATCCGCTTGCACCTTGATCAAATCATGGGACAAAAGACCAAATTGGCAGCATTTGCATCTTGCCGTCAACATTAGTGTGCGTCAGTTCCAACAACCCAATTTTGTCGATAATGTGTGTGAGATTCTGCGAGAGACAGGGGCTAACCCTGGCAGGCTTATGCTAGAAGTCGCCGAGAACGTGGTGCTTGTCGACCTCAATCAGGCCATTGCCATCATTTCCGCACTCAAGGATTGCGGAGTGCGCTTTTCGCTGGGCCATTCAGGCACAGGCCATTCATCACTCGCGCACCTTGTACGCCTGCCCTTCGATCAGATGAAAATTGATCGGTCATTTGTGCAAAACATCGCCGTGAATCCCTCCGATTCAGCCATCATTGAAAACCTCATGGTCATGGCGGAAAAACTCGGCGTAGCCATCGTTGCAGAAGGAGTTGAAACGGAGGCGCAACGGGCTTCCCTAGAGAAATTTGGCTGCCCTGTTTACCAAGGCTATCTGTTTGGCAAGCCCTTGCCTTTGGCGGAATTTGAGGGACAATTTGAATTATAATCTGACCTGATCAGGAAGATTCTTAAGCTAAACCGACATTTGCGTAACATAAGACAAACATTGACAATTTTGGAAGGATCATTATGACGGACAAACCTTGGGATCTGCAAAACGCACGCGAAACTTACGCCATAGAGCATTGGGGCGACGGTTATTTCAACATTAACGATCGCGGACATGTCGTCGCCTACCCGAAACGAAATGCTGACTTGGGTGTGGTCGATTTATTTGAAGTCGCCGATAAGATACGCCTGGAAGGACTTTCCCTGCCAATATTAGTCCGCTTCACCGATATCCTGCGCAACCGTGTCCACTTGCTGCACCAGTCTTTCGACAAGGCCATCGCAGAGATGGACTACAACGGCGAATATACCCCGGTCTACCCTATAAAAGTCAACCAGCAACGTGCCGTTATCGAAGGCATACTAGACAGTGGCGGGGCAAAAATTGGCTTAGAAGCAGGCAGCAAATCCGAACTGCTGGCCATACTGGCCTTGGCCAAGGGCGGCACCATCATCTGCAACGGCTACAAAGACCGTGCTTACATCCGGCTAGCACTCATTGGCACCCGGCTCGGACTGGATGTTTTCATTGTGATCGAAAAGCCCGCCGAACTAGACTTGGTCATCGCCGAATCCAAGGTGTTGGGGATAGAACCGCAACTGGGCGTCCGGGCCAGACTCTCCAGCATCAGCGCAGGCAAATGGCAAAACAGCGGCGGCGAAAAGTCAAAGTTCGGACTCAGTGCCAGTGAGATACTTCGCCTTATTGAGGGACTGGAAGCCAACGGAAGTTCAAACTGGCTAAAACTCATGCACTTTCACATGGGTTCCCAAGTCGCCAACATTAACGATGTGAAAACCGCCTTGCGCGAAGCCTGTCGATATTATGCCGAATTGCGGCGGCTGGGTGCACCCATCGATTATATGGATGTGGGCGGCGGATTGGGAGTGGATTACGATGGCACACACTCCTGTAGCGAGTGTTCGACCAATTACAGCATCGACGAATATGCCCACGCCATCGTTCGTGCGTTCAGTGAAATTTGCTCGGAATATGATCTGCCCCATCCGCACATAATAACCGAATCAGGCCGCGCCATCAGCGCCCATCACGCCGTTCTCATCACCAATATCATCAACGTGGAGTCGGTTCCCGAAGAAATCCCCGCACCCACCCAGTCAGAGGCCAAACCACTTAAAGACTTGTGCTCGCTGCTGCGCCGAGTCCCCAACGAGCCGCCGCTGGCACTGTACTTGGACGCAAAATTCGACCTGTCCGAAGCTAGGGCAATGTATGTACGCGGCAAACTAAGCCTGAACGAACTGGCCGAAGCCGAGCGCCTCAACGCCGCCATCTGCCATATCGTCCGCAAACGCCTAGACATTCGCTTGCGCGCCCACCGCGAGGCACTGGACGAACTTAACGGGCGGCTGGCAGACAAAGTGTTCTGCAATTTTTCGGTGTTCCAATCCTTGCCCGACGCTTGGGCTATCGACCAGACCTTCCCCATCATGCCGCTGCAACGACTGGACGAAGAACCCACACGCCGTGCCGTGTTGCAGGATTTGACCTGCGACTCGGACGGCCAGATCAATGCTTACCTAGACCGTCAGAGCATTGAGACCACCATGCCGCTGCACGAAATTTCCACAAACGAGGGTTATCTGATCGGTGCTTTCTTAATCGGCGCGTACCAAGAAATCTTGGGCGACATGCACAACCTGTTTGGCGATACCCATTCCGTCAATATCGAACTGGACAACACCGGTAAGTGGCGGCTGGTGCAGCCCATGCGCGGCGACGGCGCGGATGATTCGCTACGCTATGTGCACATCGAACCGGAAGAACTGGAACGAGCCTACCGCAAAAAACTGCTTGATGCCAAGCTCGGTCCTCAACAAAGGAAATTGTTTGAAAGCGAATTGATAGCGGGGTTGAGTGCGTATACTTATTTGGAGGATTAAATGAGGCGCAACGGAGTTTGTAACCCCATCGCTTACGTTTTGTGCTTAACCGCGAAGCGCGACGGGGTTTGTAACCCCGTTGCTTACGTTTTGTCGAAGCGCGACGGGGTTTGTAACCCCGTTGCTTACGTTTTGTGCTTGCCCGCGAAGCGCGACGGGGTTTGTAACCCCGTTGCTTACGTTTTGTGCTTGCCCGGCTGTTGACAGCACACTGATAAATCGATGAAAAGAAGTAACTATTTATCAGTTGCAATCGGCGGTCAATCTCATAACACGCTATGGCAAAGCCTTGGAAAAATTATGCGCGACACCACCATCAGCCGACATCAAATGGGACGGACTGAAAAGCGTTTTGGAACACCTAGTCCGTCACAATGAGCGAATCCCGGTATAGCAAGGCCGTGATTGCCACCCCTTTCGGTACGCTGGTATTGGAGGCTTGCGACAGCCATTTGCTAAATATTGAAGTTAAAATTGAAACGTCGGGATTGTCAGTGCCCACAACTCCAATTTTGCTGGAAGCGACCCGGCAATTGAATGCCTATTTCGATGATCCACTGTGTCTATTTTCCCTGCCCTTATACCAACAAGGTACGACGTATCAAAACCGTGTTTGGCGGGCGATGAGTGCAATTACCCCAGGCTCGGTGAAAAGTTACGGGCAGCTTGCCGATGAACTTCATAGTGGGGCAAGGGCCGTGGCTGGTGTGTGCCGGGCCAATCGGTTTCCCGTCATCATACCTTGCCATCGCGTGGTTGCCGTAAACGGGATAGGTGGATATTGTGGTGCTGCCACAGGCACTTTGCTTAAAGTCAAGCGTTGGTTATTGCAGCATGAAGGTTATGAGTACCCCTGAACCTGTTGAAGCCAGCCTTGCTTTGATAACTGCGTTCCAAGATAGCCTGTGGATAGAGGAGGGGCTTAGTGATAACACGCAAAAAGCCTATTCCAGCGACTTGGCCCAGTTTGCCGATTGGCTACACTTGAAATCTCAAAAAAGCCTGGAACATGTCGAAACCAGCGACATTGAAGCTTACCTAGCGTTAAAGTTTAGCCAAAATACCAGTAGCCGCAGTAGTGCCCGTCTGCTTTCCAGTCTACGCAAATTCTACTTATGGCTGTTAAGACTAGGCAAAATCGGCTACGATCCCTGTGCAACCATCCAAAACCCGCACTTGGGCAAGCCCTTGCCCCACACATTGACTGAAAGCGATGTGGAAGACCTGCTTGCTGCGCCTGATATAAACGAGTCCATGGGGCAACGTGACCGTGCCATGCTGGAATTGCTTTACGCCACTGGCCTTAGGGTGACGGAACTTATAAGCCTACGCTTGGAACAGGTCAATTTACGGCAAGGTGTGGTGCGTGTGATAGGCAAAGGCAGCAAGGACCGGTTGGTGCCCATTGGCGAAGAAGCGGAAAGCTGGCTGGAGCGATATCTACGGGAAAGCCGCCGGGCAATCCTGGGGCTGCGAACAAGCGACGACCTGTTTGTCACTGGCCGGGGTTCGGCAATGACCCGTCAAGCTTTTTGGCATATTATCAAGCGTTATGCAAACAAGGCGGGAATCCACAAGCATCTGTCTCCCCATACCCTGCGGCATGCCTTTGCCACCCATTTGCTCAACCATGGTGCCGACCTGCGGGTGGTGCAAATGCTGTTAGGGCATAGCGATTTGTCCAGTACCCAGATTTACACCCATGTCGCCCAAGAACGGCTTAAGGAATTGCACCAGCGTTGCCATCCTAGGGGGTAAAATGATGAATACGCAATCAGCCTTTGATTTTACTGAATGTCTTGTGCAATGATACACTTCATCAAGTTACTTAGATGTTGAAAACGCTATAAGATATTGAAAACGCTGAAATGAAAAACATTATTCATCCTTCTGCTTATATTGCAACTGGGGCAATACTCGGGAATGGCGTACATGTCGGGCCTTTTGCCGTCATCGAAGATCGCGTGGAAATCGGCGATGGGTGCAATATCGGGCCACATGCCATAATCCAGCCTGGTGTGCGCATGGGGCGTGTTAACATTGTCCATCCCACCGCCGTGCTGGGTGGGCTGCCGCAAGACCTCAGCTTCAAACCGGAAACAGAAACATGGCTGGAAATTGGCGACGGCAATGTCTTTCGCGAGGGAGTGACTATTAGCCGGGCAACTAAAGATGGAGGTTCAACCCGGATAGGCAATGGCTGCTATTTGATGAGCAACGCCCATATCGGTCACGATTGCCATGTCGGCGACCGCAATATCTTCGCCAGCAATGTGGCTTTGGGGGGGCATGTGGGTGTGGGTGATCGGGTTTTTTTTGGCGGCGGTGCGGTGGTGCATCAATTTTGCCGGGTTGGTAGTTTTGCGATGCTGCAAGGCTTGGCCGGTATTAACAAAGACGTGCTGCCATTTATGATGGTGGGTGGCCGTCCTGGACTGCATTATCGCCTCAATCTCGTTGGAATGCGCCGGTCCGGCATAGAAGGCGATCGCCTCAAGGCCGTCTCCTTGGCAATACGTCGCCTGCGCGACAAAATCCCCCTGGATGATTTGCCAGACACTCCCGAACTTACCTATCTCCGCCAGTGGGTAGGAGAGATGAGTAAACGTGGGATCCTACCTTTTGTTGACATCCATAAAGACAGTGACTAGTGGAGTGGCTAGTGGAAATATAGCAGTTCTTGCTGTCATTTCTGCCTACATGGATGAATTCAATCAACCAGCCTTGCGAAAAACATGAATAAAATTAGATGCGCTGTCGTCGGTGTCGGATATTTAGGCAAATTCCATGCGCAAAAATATGCCGCCCTGCCCGATTGTGAACTGGTCGGGGTGGTGGACAGCAATACTGACAATGCCAAAGCCATTGCCGAACAAAACCATACTTGCGCGTTCACCGATTACCGTGAACTGCTGGGTCAAGTGGATGCCGTCAGTATCGTCACACCTACCACCCTTCATTTTGAAGTGGCCCGCGATTTCCTTGAAGCTGGTACGCATGTACTGGTGGAAAAGCCTATCACTGTCACTGTGGAACAGGCCGACGAATTGATTCGCATTGCGGAAGAAAAAAATTTGCGGCTGATGGTTGGCCATTTGGAACGTTTCAACGCCGCCATCTTGGGGCTGAACCTCACCCAAGACAAGCCTCTGTTCATCGAGTCCCACCGCTTAGCCCCATTCAACCCAAGGGCCAATGATGTCAGCGTGGTGCTGGATTTGATGATCCACGACATCGACATCATCTTAGATATTGTCGATTCCGAAGTGGAGCGCATAGATGCCAAGGGCGTCACCGTTCTGACGCACGACACCGACATCGCCAATGCCCGGATTACCTTCAAAAGTGGCTGTGTGGCCAACGTGACCGCCAGCCGCGCCAGTTTGAAAGTCGAACGCAAGATGCGGATGTTCATGCCCAATTGTTATGTTTCGGTGGATTTTCAAAACCGCGTCCTAGCCCGTTATCGTAAAGGTGAAAAGGAAATGTTTCCCGGTGTGCCGGAAATCATTGGCGAGGAATCCACGTTTGAAAACGGCGATGCCTTGATGGAAGAGATCAAACATTTTTTAGATTGCATCCGGCAGGGACGAGAACCCATTTGTTCAGGCAAGGCGGGACGGCGAGCCTTGGCGACGGCGATAGAAATTACAAGCTTGTTAAAAGTATAAGTGCCGTGCCTGATACAGCGTTTTCAACATCAAAGAGTTACTTAATAACTTGCATGAAAGGGCAAGATATTCCGTTAACTTGAAGCATTAACTGAGTATCCTTTATTAGGGATATTTTAAAGATGAAAACGCTGTATTAAAAAAGCTGTATTTTACATTAACCCCCTTGTAATATGGGGATTAAAAAATTGAAAATCAGAGGTTTTCCATGTCCGCAATACCAGCCCAAAAAACATTAACCGTCGAGGAATATCTTGCCATGGAAAGAAGCTCGCTAGAAGGAAAATGCGAGTTTGTCGATGGACAGATTTTTGCCATGGTCGGTGCGAGCCGTGAACACAACCTGATTGGGGTTAATATTGCATCAGAATTGAGGACCAAATTAAAGGGTCGGCCATGTGAAGCCTATGCCAACGATATGCGAGTCAAGGCGGCAAAAGCGAGGGGTTATCACTATCCCGATATCGTCGTAGTGTGCGGCAAGCCGGAATTCGAGGATGGACACTTGGATACCTTGCTCAATCCCACCGTGCTGATCGAAATCCTATCGTCTTCCACCGAGGCCTATGACCGGGGTGGTAAGTTTGCCGCTTATCGTAAAATACAATCTTTGCATGAATATCTATTAGTGTCGCAAGAAGAACCATTTATAGAAAGGTATGTCAGGCAGGGTGATGCGTGGGTATTGACGGAAACGGCGGGGTTGGATGGGTTGGTGAATTTGGATAGCATCGGCTGCGTCTTGGCGATGAATGAGGTTTATTACAGCGTTTTTAACATTCCTTGAGTGAGCAACAAGACACGACCTTTTTCACTCTCTCATGATTGCGGATGAATGTTTCCATTCGGCGGATCACATGCCTGTATCCGCCCTAAGGTCCTGTGGTCTTACCAGCAATTTGCCGTCGTCAACCAATTCGACAGCAGACCTACATCTTGCCATTCTCCATTGCTATCTTGATAGAAGATATGATTGCTTGCAGAGGAAATCCGTAGAACGGAGTTAGTTGCTGGATAGTTTCGATAGTAAGTATATGGACTTAATGCCAACGAAGAACTTTGTGCTGGACTAAACAAAGTTTTATATTTTATTTGAACCCAATTGAATAAACACTCAATCTTAGAATAAGGTATTGAAGAGCAGCTTGCTTTAGGCAACCAATTCGACAAAATACCCTCATCTAGCAATTTCCCATCCGACCCTATGTAATAGACGTGATCATCATTTGATGAGATACCAACATAGGTATTAGTTGAAGGATAATATCGATAGTAGTAAGGAGGATAAGACATTACAGAAGAATTTGCAGGAGAAAATAAATCTGTATAGTTGTTCTCTGCCCAATTTAACAGGCAAGCAGTTGGTCCATTATAAAATGTCGCGCCTGAAACATCGCTTAGTGCATTTGTATAAGTCGTCACGAATGTTCCCACACCAGTGGATGTGTCAATTGAGTAAATATTGTTTTTACCAATACCGTAAAGAACACCGTTATCGGCTGCGATTAGCTTAGTAATATTCGCGCCAAATGAACCCATGCGAGTAGTATTTTGGTCAGTTAGATTAAGTAAGAATAGATTATATGTATCTGTGAAATATAAGTTTCCATTAAAAAAAACAATATCTGTTGCAAAACTATATCCAGTATTAAACTCTACTGTAGCTTGTCCGGTTTCGGTATTGATTTTATATAAGACACTAGGCATACCAGAGACAAGCATATAAAGCGTCCCATTTGGACTAAAAGCCAAACTACCCCAGACCAAATTACTTAAACCAAGTGATCCGATTTGAGTACCCCATCCAGTGGCTTTATTGATGCTATAAAGTTTACTCGGATCCACACCATATAGATTTCCGTTAGCATCAAAAGCTATATCAAAATATAAATATCCTTGGTTAAGAATTAATTTTGCTGAACCTGTCGCGACATCGACTATGCCAAGCCGGGCATGGTCATCTGCTACCCATATATTTGGATCAGCATGGACCAGCGATATTGCGATAGATGAGGCAATCAGCATCGTTATTAATAATAATCTTTTAGCCTTCATTTCGAAAATTGTCGTCGTTGAATATTGGTTGTCAGGGCAGATTAAATCAAATTAATTAAAATCTTCAACCGAGCTTTTCTACTGGGAATTGCGGAAGGTTCGCAATGACAAGACTAGACAAATTGAGCCAAACTGGTGCGACATGATGCCGCGTATGTATCAGTCGGTGCATATCGACGCCTTGAACGATGGAAGCCAAACCTTAGGGTACGCTGTGCGTACCTTCGAGGGCGTAAATGATACCCACAGCGTACCCTACAACTAAAATTCCCGCTTCGGTCTCAACGTAAGCATCCAGCACCCGTCTAACCATGCGCTGATATTGGGTGTGATGTTTCGCTGCCTCGGATTTGAAGAAATCGACGCTCTTTTTGTTCAGCAATAGAGTGACTTTTACACCATCTTCTCGGCATGCAAGCTCATCCGGTGGTGGGAGGAAGTCGGGTATTACTTCTATTTCACCAAGGCTTTCATCGGTGTATTTGATTCTCGCGCTCATACAATGGACTTTCCTTTGCGCCAGTAGCCGGCGCCAATGATACGAATGACCTAAGCGCGGTAAGTAAACCGCACAGTCAGGATGCCGCCATCAAATTTGCCGAAGCAATAAAATCGTTTCGGTTTGGCTGTGGGCGATGTCCTTGGCAATGGCACGGTGCGGATCAGCCAATGCATATTGTGCGAGGGAGAACGAAACGCTATGCTTTCGCTGGTTCTCATCATCCTTCTCGGGGTTCCGCTCAAAGTGTGTTATTGCCATAGCCGAAGATTAGCACTAAAAACAGCAATTCTCAATGTTGGCTGGGTTTTATGTTCTTACATTGCGTCTTTGCGCCCTGTACCAATCATTTGACTTGACTGAATGTCCTGCGCCATCATACGCTTCATCAAGCAAGAATTTGATGTTGAAAACGCTGTTATGGAACTACCCGAATGAACGACACATTGCCGCTTAATATAGCGGAAGCTTTGGCGCAAGGATTGGAACTGCTTCGTCCACTGGCTGGCGAGAATGCATTTAATCCTGCCGTTCCTGCTGCCTTGGTGCGGGCCGGTTTGCAACGGCTCCCCGTGCCGTTAAAAGACGGGGGTTTGGGGGGTGGCCTAGTCGATGCGATGCGAGTATTGGCTGAACTTGGCTCTGTGGATGGCTCGGCGGCTTTGGGCTTGGCCATGCATTACCAGACCTTGGGCGCGGCAATGGAGTCGCAGTCATGGCCCCCGGTGCTTCTGAACGAGGTTATTTCGGCGGTATGCGAACAGGGGGCGTTGATCAACCTAGCTGCGACCGAGGCGCGTGGCGGCAGCCCGGCCCGTGGTGCCCTACCCTGGGTTACGGCGCGGCGGCAAGGGTCTAATTGGGTCATTAATGGCGAAAAGCGATGGACTACCTGGCTTCCTGCCTTGCGTTATGCAGTGGTTACTGCAAGAATTGTCGATTCTCATCCTAGTGTCATTGAGAAAAAGCTTAGGCTTGGGTCATTTTTGCTAGACCTTTCCCTACCGGGCGTTGAACGTTTGCCCGCATTCGACGGCTTGGGCATGCGGGCTTCAGCATCGGGCATACTGAATTTGAAGGATGTTTGTTTAGACGATGACCGTCTTATAGCCGCATCCATTGCTAGAGTGAATGACCCACGGCGGGCTTCTGCACAGGCTTGGTTTGGGCTTTGTGTTTCGGCGGTGTATTTAGGGGTAGGCGAAGGTGCGCGAAACGCCCTATTACCCTGGGCCGTGGAGCGCAAACCAGGCGATAGCAGGACGACCGTGGCCGAAATACCTTCTGTGCGGCATCGATTGGGAAAGTTGGTTGCAGAATTACGGGCTGCCAGAATAGTGCTGTTTGAAGTTGCCCACCGCTGGGAAACAGTTACCGATGGAAAGGTGCGTGAAGAATGTCTGTCTGACGTTGCCCTTGCAAAGCTGAACGTGACCGAGGCGGCGGTTTTCGCCACAGACCATGCTATGCGTATCGCCGGCGGTCCGGGGTTTTCGCGCGGCGAATTGGAAAGGGCGTTTCGCGATGCCAGGGCGGGGCTTATCCATCCTCCATTGGAAGACGTGGCCTATCAAGAGTTTGCCAAGAAGTTGATTCAAACATACAGACCTCCATGCGTTTAGTTTTGCTGGGAAATAGAACAATGTCGAAATTCTTTGCGCCGTTTGTAGTGGCTTTGCTCACCTGTTTTCCTTTGAGCGGGGCAGTAGCCGACGTTTTCAAGTTTGTTGATGCCACAGGGAATGTTTTCTACACCGACAAGCCCAAGCACTCTGGCTACAAGCGGATTTTGCGGAGTCCCCCTGCCAATATGGCGGTTTCCTACGTCACCAACAACGCCGGATTGACACGTTTAGTTGGCAAGGCAGACGGGGGCAGTAGGCCGTCCCCGTCCGGTCGTCATCTAAGCGCGAACAGCCTACTAAAACAGCAAGAACTGTCCCCTTTAATCGATGCGGCCGCCAGCAAATATAGCCTTGATCCAGCCCTTTTGCATGCGGTCATACGCGCAGAATCGGGTTATAACCCCGGTGCGGTTTCCCATAAGGGCGCAGCCGGTTTGATGCAACTCATGCCTGCGACAGCCAGTCGCTACGGGGTACGCGACCGGTTTGACCCGCAAGAAAATATCGAAGGCGGGGCGCGCTATCTGAGCGACCTTCTTGAAATGTTTCCGTCAAATGTAAAGTTAGCCGTCGCGGCTTACAATTCCGGTGAAAACACGGTAAAAAAATTCGGCAATCAGGTTCCTCCGATCACCGAAACCCAAAACTATGTGGATCGGGTGTTGGGTTATTATTACCGCTAAAACCGGTATAGGCGATTAGTTAAGGTGGGTAAGGCGTTTCCAAAATGGTTCTCCAAGTCGTCATCATGACCGCTTTTACGTTGCGTCGTTGCGTCGTTGCGTGAGACTTTCTTTTTCGCCTAGAATTTCCAGTCCGCATTTTTCCAGCAGCCCGACCAATCGAATCAGTGGCAGGCCGATCAGTGCGTTGGGATCGGCGGTTTCCAAGCTTTCGATCAATGCTATGCCCAAGCTCTCCGATTTAAAACCTCCGGCGCAATCGAATGGGCGTTCAATGTCCACGTAACGTTCAATTTTCCTTCTGCTTAACGTGCGAAAATGCACGACAGTCTTGTCCGTATCAGAGACCGTCAGGCCAGTTTTCGAATTCACTACGCAGACACTGGTGAAAAACTCAACTGCTTTGCCTGATGCGGCGAGCAATTGGGCCACAGCCTTCGCCGTGTCGCCGGGTTTGCCGAGTTGCGCCCCATCCAATATGGCGACTTGGTCGGAGCCAATGATTAGATGAGCAGGGAAGTGGTTCCGCAAGGCGTGGGCTTTTTCCTCGGCCAGCCGTTTGGATAGTTGGGTCGGGGTTTCCCCTGCCATTGCTGTTTCGTCAATGTCGGGAGAGGCTGATTCAAACGGGATGCCGAGTTTGGCAAGCAATTCCCGCCTATAGGGTGAACTTGATGCAAGAACCAGTCGAATGGGTGAAGATGAAGGGGTGCTCATGGTTTTTTCTGATCGGTAGTTAAGATAATTTTGACAGTTTTGATGGTTTATCGGTATCATTCTCAGATTATGGTCGAACATTTACCCGAGCGAATAGACCCTTTGGCATTGGCAGAAAAGCGTCGCCAGTTTAAAGGGTCTTTGCCTTTATCCCAACTGGTCCGTTTGCAGGAAGTGCTGCTGAACCCGGAGGGGATGGTTAGGTTTGAGTTGAAGTTTGGGAAAGTCGGAAAACTTTCGATGGTCACGGGCTACGTGGAGGCTGAACTAGAGTTGCAATGCCAGTGCTGCCTTGGGCCAATCGCATGGCCGGTGAGCAGCCAAGTTAAATTGGCGGTTGTCAGTTCGATTGATGAGGCCGATTTGCTTCCCGAGTCCTGTGATCCTTTGTTGCTGGAAGAGGAAACCATATCTTTGGCCGACATATTACAAGAGGAATTGCTGCTTGCGATTCCCTCCATTCCCCAGCACGGGCAATGCGATGCATCGGCGGTGCCAAGAGAGGAATTGGCGCAGACACCTGATATTCCAAAGCGGCCTAATCCATTTGCCGTTTTGGCTGAAATGAAAAAATAATGAATTTACGAGGATTTATTTCATGGCTGTACAACAGAATCGAAAAACCCGCTCAAAGCGGGGTATGCGCCGCGCACATGACGCATTGACTGCAAAGGCACTTTCCATAGAACCCAACACGGGTGAAACTCATTTGAGGCATCACGTCAGTCCAGATGGTTTCTATCGTGGCCGCAAAGTCATAGCATCCAAAGTTGAAATTGAAAAAGAAGATTAATACCGTCCCTTTAGTTTTCCTAGGCTATCGGTTGGCTCTGCCGACGGGGGTACGGAAGAATCTATGCCTATGCCAGAAAATAGTCCGGTTCGCGAGCGGTTTGCCTAATGCATGATAATCCTACGATAGCCCTTGATGCCATGGGCGGCGACTACGGTCCCGAGGTGGTGGTGCCGGCAGCATTGGACAGTCTTGACCGTAATCCAAACTTGAACTTGATATTAGTCGGGGATGGGGCGGTTTTGAAGGCAAGCGTGGCCAATTCGAACCATCTGGGTAAGCGTCTCACTATCCGTCACGCTTCCGAATTGGTGGAAATGCACGAGTCCCCTTCCAAGGCGTTACGGAATAAAAAAGACTCCTCGATGAGAGTGGCTATTAATCAGGTCAAGGATGGCACTGCCGATGCCTGTGTCAGTGCTGGCAACACGGGGGCATTGATGGCTATTTCCAAGTTTGTGTTGAAGACCATTCCAGGCATTGACCGTCCGGCGATCATCGGTGTTGTCCCTTCTTTGCATGGGCATACTCATGTCTTGGATTTGGGCGCCAATGTTGATTGTAGCGCGGAGCACTTGCTACAGTTTGCGATAATGGGTTACGAACTGGTCAAGGCGGTTGAAAAAATACCCAACCCCAAAGTCGGCCTTCTTAACATTGGCGAGGAAGAGATCAAGGGCAACGAACAGGTGAAGCAGGCGGTAAAACTCATCGCCGACTCACATATTAATTTTATTGGTTTCGTGGAAGGTAACGATATTTACACCGGTGACGTGGACATCGTTGTCACCGACGGCTTTATTGGTAATGTGGCACTGAAAGCCAGCGAAGGATTGGCAAAGATGATCAGTGTGGCACTGAAGCAAGCCTTTTCTGAGAGTTTGTTGACCAAAATGGCCGGTGTCGTTGCATTGCCAGTGCTTCGTGCGTTCAGGAAGCGCTTTGACCCTAGGCAATATAATGGTGCGAGTTTAGTGGGTTTGCGCGGGATAGTCGTAAAAAGCCATGGCAACGCTGATCGCACCGCTTTTGCCAAGGCTATCGAAATCGCCGTTTTGGAAATCGAAAATGCCGTGCCTGATAAAATTGGACAAAGAGTTTCCGAGTTGATTGAAGAAAGGAAATCCGCGTGAGTCGATATTCCCGTATCGCTGGAACGGGGGGCTATTTGCCTGAAGCTGTTCGAACCAATTATGACATCGCCAGGATGGTCGATACATCCAACGAGTGGATATTGGAGCGGACGGGTATCTATTCCAGGCACATTGCCGCACCCCATGAAACTGCTTCGAGTATGGCGGAGGTTGCCTCAAGGCGGGCTATAGCGGCCGCAGGGGTGACGGCTGATGACATTGACCTGATCATTCTTGCCACCAGTTCACCCGATAGGGTTTTCCCCAGCACTGCCTGTTTACTTCAGCAAAGGCTCAACATCAGAAACTGTGCCTCGTTTGATGTGCAGGCGGCGTGTTCTGGTTTTATTTTCGCACTGAGCATCGCCGATCAATACATCCGGTCGGGCAACGCCAAACGTGTTCTGGTTGTCGGCAGCGAAATCAACTCCCGCCTTGTTGACTGGACCGACAGGACAACCTGCATCCTGTTTGGAGACGGTTCCGGCGCGATAGTGTTGGAGGTTTCCGATGAACCGGGGATAATGAGCACACATATCAGTTCGGACGGCCAATACAAGGATTTATTGTATCTACCATATCCTCCTCGCGAAAAAGCCGGGGGTGGCGATGAGGAACGTTACATTAAGATGCAAGGCAACGATGTATTCAAGACCGCCGTAAATACTTTAGGTAAGATTGTGGACGAAACTTTGGCCGCGAACAATCTGGAAAAGTCCCATATTGATTGGCTAGTGCCGCATCAAGCAAATATACGAATCATAACGGCGACCGCAAAAAAACTGAAAATGCCTATGGAGCGAGTGGTTTGCACAATCGAGACCCAAGGCAACACTTCATCTGCCTCCGTCCCCTTGGCATTAAACGAGGCTGTGCGCGACGGGAGAATCCAACGTGGGCAAACCGTGCTGATGGAAGCATTTGGCGGAGGGTTTGCTTGGGGTTCAGCGTTGGTTCGTTATTGACTCATTGGATGCATTCGCATGAACAAAACAGATAATGGCTTGGCATTTGTCTTTCCAGGGCAGGGATCGCAATCGGTGGGCATGTTGGGCGCGTTGGCTGCCGAACACCCGGAAGTTGAGCAAGTTTTCGGCACAGCCTCCGAGGTTCTTGGTTACGACTTGTGGCGACTGGTCACCGATGGACCAGCCGGTGAATTGAACCTAACCGAACATACGCAGCCGGCTATGCTGGTTGCCAGTGTGGCGGCGTATAAAGTCTGGGCCAAGGTCTCCGATGTCCAGCCTCGATGGATGGCAGGGCATAGCTTGGGAGAATTTTCTGCTTTGGTGTGTGCCGGGGTGATTGATTTTGCGCAAGCGGTGGAACTGGTCGCCAAGCGGGCTAAGCTGATGCAGGGTGCAGTTGAGCCTGGGATCGGGGCAATGGCTGCGGTGCTCGGTCTTGATGATGCAATAGTCATTGCCGTTTGCGCAGAAATTTCCACTGGCGGCGAGGTAGTGACACCGGCCAATTTCAATTCGCCCGGACAGGTCGTGATTGCAGGGCATGCCACCGCCGTTTCCCGTGCCATTGATGCGCTTAAGGGAGAAGGTGCTAAAAAGGCGGTACTTCTGCCGGTCAGCGTTCCTTCGCATTGTCCTCTGATGGTTGGACCGGCTGCGGAGTTTAGGGAAATCCTGGAAAACACCACTTTCCATTCATCCAGCATTGCTGTGGTACATAATGTCGATGTGGGAAGCCACTCGAAACCCGAAGAAATCCGTTTCGTTCTTGAGCAACAGTTATATAGCCCGGTACGTTGGTCTGATACTATCCGGTTCCTGTTTGACCAAGGTGTCGGTCAATTTGTTGAATGTGGCCCCGGCAAAGTACTCATGGGTTTAAACAAACGGATTGTGAAGGATGCCCGGATGGAAGCCGTTTTCGATCCCGATTCTCTAAATAAGGCATTGGAGCTGGTAAAATGAGCAGTCAAATCGCAGTGGTTACAGGGGCAAGCCGTGGCATAGGGAGGGCTATCGCAATGCGTCTCGCTGCCGCAGGTCATTTCGTAATTGGTACGGCTACGACTGAGCAGGGTGCCGATTCGATTGGCAAGGCAATCGTCGAGGCTGGCCTGAAAGGAACCGGAAAGATTCTAGATGTTTCCGACGCGGCTTCGATAGAAAGCTTTATCAAAGGGGTGATTGACGAGTTCGGCGCACCGACTATTCTAGTCAACAACGCAGGCATTACCCGTGATGGTCTGCTGATGCGAATGAAAGATGAAGATTGGGATGCGGTCATACAAACTAACCTGACATCAATTTACCGATTGTCCAAGGCGGCCATGAAGGGCATGGTCAAAGCAAGATTTGGACGTATCGTGAACATCACTTCCGTGGTGGGTGCGACTGGCAACGCGGGTCAGGCTAATTATGCGGCTGCTAAGGCTGGTATAATTGGCTTCACCAAGTCTTTGGCGAAAGAACTCGGCTCCCGTAATGTCACCGTCAACGCGGTGGCCCCGGGTTTTATTGACACGGATATGACTCGCTCATTGACAGAGGATCATAAAAAGGCTTTGCTCGGTCAGATTCCTTTAGGGCGCTTGGGCCAAGCTGAGGAAATAGCGGGTGCGGTGGCCTTTCTTTGTTCGCCTGACGGTGGGTATATCACTGGAGAGACCTTGCATGTGAATGGTGGCATGTACATGGCCTAATGGAAAACCTGGAATTTACCGTCAAATCCAGTCTAGCCGTTCACTAAGTGCTTGGATCGTGGTATTGTTCACCGCTAAGGATTTTTGTAGGCAAAAAAAAAGCTACCCTAGGACAGGAAAACTGGGTGTGGCATAAAACCAAGTCTTGTAATTATTGGAATTCCAATTAAAATTTTCAGGCTGATACTTTCAAGCTTTAACAATTGAGGATAGAAAAAGATGAGTGACATTTCAGAGCGTGTAAAAAAGATCGTTGCCGAGCAGCTTGGTCATAAAGAGCCGACCGAAGTTGCCACCGAAGCTTCGTTTGTGGACGACCTTGGCGCTGATTCATTGGATACTGTGGAACTTGTCATGGCGTTGGAAGAGGAATTTGAATGCGAAATTCCAGACGAAGATGCCGAGAAAATCACTACGGTTCAAGAGGCTATCAGTTATATTGAAAGCCATCTGTAATTTTTGGACGCCCCAACGGAACGCCCATTTAAGCGGGTTCCGTGGGGCATTATTCTTTCTGGCAGAGCCCAAACCGTCTACCTGAGGACCTATCTTGAGTAAGAGACGTGTAGTGATCACCGGCCTTGGGGCAGTCTCCCCGGTTGGTAATAATGTTGCCGATTCTTGGAGCAGCATAATTAGCGGCAAAAGCGGAATCGGGCCTATAGAACGGTTTGATGTTACCGCATTCACTACCCGGATCGGGGGTGCTGTCAGGGGCTTTGAGGTTACGGAATACATTCCCGAAAAAGATGCCAAAAAGATGGATGCCTTCATCCATTATGGAATTGCGGCCGCATCTCAGGCTTTTGACGATTGCGGGATTGATGTGACCGAACAAAATGCTGATCGCATTGGAGCGGTCATAGGTGCTGGGATCGGCGGAATCGAAGGGATAGAGCAGGGGCATAATGCCTTTCTAAAAGGGGGGCCACGGAAGATATCGCCTTTCTTTGTGCCGAGTAATATTATCAACATGATTTCCGGCAACCTGTCCATCAAGTATGGATTGAAAGGCCCAAATTACTCAATTGTCACAGCTTGTGCGACGGGAACACACTGCATAGGCGATGCTTACCGGCTAATCCAATATGGGGATGCTGATGTGATGTTTGCCGGCGGTGCGGAAATGGCGACAGCAGCCACTTCCCTGGGGGGGTTCGCCTCTGCCCGTGCCTTGTCACGGCGCAATGACGAACCGACTAGGGCAAGCCGCCCTTGGGACGTTGATCGCGATGGATTTGTTTTGAGCGACGGTGCCGGCGTTCTTGTGCTGGAAGAACTGGAACATGCCAAACGGCGCGGGGCGAACATTTATGCAGAAGTAATCGGCTATGGGATGAGTAGCGATGCCTACCATATGACTTCTCCATTGGAGAATGGGGAAGGTGCAGGCAAGTGTATGACAAATGCCTTAAGGGACGCTTCATTAACACCTGATGATGTAGATTACATCAATGCACACGGCACTTCGACACCCGCTGGAGACATTGCAGAAACATTTGCCATCAAAGGTGTTTTTGGGGATGTTGCCTATCGGGTCCCAGTCAGTTCAACCAAGTCCATGACGGGTCACATGCTAGGGGCTGCAGGTGGCATTGAGGCCGTCTTCTCGGCACTTGCACTGCGCGATCAAATTATTCCTCCCACCATCAACTTGGATAATCCAGATCCAAAATGCGATTTGGATTATGTCCCCCATACCGCAAGACAGGCCAAACTGAATGTCATCATGTCGAATTCATTTGGCTTTGGAGGCACAAACGGCACTTTGATCTTCAGACGATTTGTGTGACATCGGAAGTTTCTTCCTCCGCCCTTGTTAACGGCAAAATTACGCAATTTCTGGATATTGCCGATAGAGGGCTGCAATATGGAGACGGCATTTTCACTACCCTTCCAGTGCAAGAGGGGGTGGCCATTTTTCTGGACCGTCACCTTAAGAGGTTACAAGCCGATGCCTTGCGGCTTAATATCCCTTTTCCGGGCTTTGAGATTTTAACGGAGGAGGTTCAGCGGATCGGTCATATGCATCCAAGCTGCGTCCTGAAAATCATGCTGACCCGAGGACTTGGGGGACGCGGCTACCTGCCCCCTAAACAATGCCAAGGCACACGTATTCTTTCCACACACCCCAAGCCAGATTATCCAAAATCAATCAGGGAATCGGGTGTAAAGGCGCGTTTCTGCGATATTCGCTTAGGGCTTAATCCGCACTTGGCTGGCATCAAACACTTGAACCGGTTGGAGCAGGTGCTTGCCCGTGCGGAATGGGACGACGAGGGCATACGCGAAGGGCTGATGTTGGATCATGAAGGCTTTCTGGTTGAAGGCGTTATGAGCAATCTGTTTCTGGTCAACAGTGGTATGTTGCGCACTCCGTTGTTGGAGCGTTGCGGAGTTGCGGGTGTGATGCGTGGGTTGGTTTTGGAAAGTGCGGTATTTTTGGGGTTGGCGGTTAAGGAGGCCCGGATTATCACTGAAGAAGCTTACGATGCCGATGAAATATTTCTTACTAACTCTGTCATTGGCATATGGCCGGTTAGCCTTTTGGATGGCAAGGTGTATCCGGTCGGTAGCATAACCAGACTTTTGACCCGGCGCGTAGACGAAATGGTTGCCAGGGAGCTTCAATTATGAAACGTTTGCCCACTGGCATTGCCGTTGCGTGTTTCGTCCTTATGTTTATCCTGTGGATGGATTACCGGCTGCACATGGACTCGCCCCTGAACAACCGCGAGACCGCCTACTTTGAAATCGACAAAGGACAAGGTCTGAAGGCTATTGCAAATGGCTTGTATACAAAAGGTTTGCTCGACAGGCCACTCTGGTTTTGTTTGATGGCTTGGACGGAAAATTCTGCGAAACGGATCAAATATGGAGAATACGAGATTCCAGTGCAAACCACACCCCGGCAGTTATTGAATCTCTTTGTCTTGGGCAAGGTGCGTCGATACAGCGTCACCTTAGTCGAAGGCTGGACGTTTAATCAAATGCTCGAGGCAATGGACCGGCAACCGGCTCTTGCCCACCTGATTGCAGGGAAGTCCTCCAACGAAATAATGGGGATGATTGATGCGCCAGGGGAACAGGCAGATGGCCGGTTTTTCCCTGATACCTACATTTACACCAAGGGAACCACCGATCTAGAGCTATTGAAACAGGCTTACCGAAAAATGCAGACGGTCTTGGCTGAAGAATGGCAGGGTAGAGCAGAGGGACTGCCTTTGCATAACCCTTACGAGGCACTGATTCTGGCTTCAATTGTGGAGAAAGAAACTGCCTTGGCTGAGGAAAGGAATAAAGTCGCCGGGGTCTTTAGTCGCCGATTGGAGAAAGGTATGCTTTTACAAACTGATCCGACGGTGATTTACGGCATGGGTAATGCGTATACGGGCAATATCGGCAAGGGTGACCTGCTTCGCGACACGCCCTATAACACTTATATCCATAATGGCCTGCCCCCCACGCCCATCAGCATGCCAGGGATTGGTTCCATTCGCGCTGCGCTGCATCCTGATAAAGGAACCAGCCTGTATTTTGTGGCGCAAGGCGATGGCGGGCATGTTTTTTCCAGCACTCTGGCCGAGCACAACAAAGCTGTGGCACAATTTCAGAAGAAACATCATGAATAAAGGCTGTTTTATTACCTTGGAAGGCGGGGAAGGGATGGGCAAGACAACTAATCTGGTGTTTATCCGTGATTTTCTCGTAAGCCTGGGAAAGCGAGTCATTGTCACCCGTGAACCGGGGGGAACCCCGCTGGGGGAAAGAATCCGTGACCTCTTTTTGACAGGCGGGGAGATTGCCCCGGAAACCGAATTGTTGCTTGTCTTTGCCGCCCGCGCCCAACATTTGCGGGATGTCATCGAGCCAGCGCTGGCATCCGGTAACTGGGTAGTCTGTGACCGTTTTACCGATGCAAGCTATGCTTACCAAGGCGGGGGGCGGCATGTGGGTTCCGAGTTCATACTTAATTTGGAGGAAATGGTGCAAAAAGGCCGCAAACCGGATTTGACCCTGCTCTTTGATGCCCCTGTCGAAATAGGCATGGGCAGGGCTAAAAATCGCGGTGTCAGTGACCGTATGGAAGCGGAGTCTTTCGCATTCCACACACGGGTAAGGGATGCCTATTTACAGTTGGCCAGACTGTTTCCCGACCGGATCAGGCTTGTAGATGCTTCCCGGCCGCTAGAAAATGTGCAAGAAGCAATTTCCACTCATCTAAAAAGTCTCTGTGTGCCATGAACTTGGTTGACGACATGCCTTGGCTTTCCCCCCACTGGGACAGGCTCGATTCCCATCCACAGTCTGGGCGTGTGCCTCAGGCTCTGTTGGTGGTCGGGAGGCAAGGGGTGGGAAAGACCCAATTGGCGGAAACCTTCAGCAAACGCTTGTTATGCCGCACCCCGCTAGACTATGCGTGTGGCGAATGCGCCAGTTGCCGTTTGTTCGCAGCAAAGACGCATCCTGATTTCCTTCGCATAGAACCCTTGGAAACGGGTAAAATCATCCCGGTGGATGTCATTCGTGGGTTGATTGCAAATTTGGCGCTTAAACCTCAATATAGCGGAAGAAGAGTGGTGCTAATCAACCCTGCACACCAAATGAATGTTTCTTCTTCCAACAGCCTGCTAAAAACCTTGGAGGAGCCGGACGAACACACCACACTACTATTACTCACCGACTCACCCCAGTTGTTGCCTGCGACTATACTTAGCCGATGCCAACGCATGGAAATCTGCGTCCCAGAGCGATCAATCGCACTGGCTTGGCTAGCGAAAAACGGGTATGAAGGAGACCAAGCCAATGTTTTGCTGGCTTTGGCGCGAGGTGCGCCGATAAAAGCCTTGGGGTTGGCTAATGATGGCATAATAGACAAACGCAATGAGTTTTTTTCTGCTTGGAGCGATCTGATCGGATACGGTGGAGATCCGGCCGCATTGGCGGAAGAATGGTCCAAGTTTTCCGCCGAGACCCTTGTCGATTGGATGGTTTGCTGGACCATGGACATGATCCGCCTACGGACCGATCCCTGTAATCAGGCAATTGAAAATCCCGATTTAGCGGAGCACTTGCTGGCGTTGGCACAAAAAATTAATTTACGAAATTTGTTTAGGTTTCTGGATAGGCTGAATTCCTCGAGGAAAATGCTTTTAGGCCAAGTCAACCGGCAACTACTTTTGGAAGAACTGTTGATTCACTGGTTGCGTGACAAAACCAAAGACTTAATCCTGTTACCCCAATGAGCGAAGACCAAACCGAAGGCCGGGGAGGGATACTTTCCCTTACCATCCGCGACAAGAATGCCTTGTATGCGGCCTATATGCCCTTTGTGCAAAATGGGGGGCTGTTTATTCCCACTAGCAAATCTTATCAATTGGGCGACGATGTGTTTATATTGCTCAATTTGATGGACGAACCTGAGCGAATCCCAGTTGCGGGTAAAGTCATTTGGGTCACGCCGCGCAACTCGGAAGGATATCGCTCTACAGGCATTGGCGTTCAGTTTAGCGACAAGGACAACGGAGTTACCCGCAACCGCATCGAAAACTATCTCGCCGGTACCCTTGAATCGGATCGCACAACTCATACCATGTGAAGCCATGCTTATAGATTCTCATTGTCATTTGGATCGTCTTGATCTCAAACCTTACGGCGGCAACTTCCACGCTTATGTCACGGAAACCCAGACTTTGGGAATCAGCCACATGCTGTGCGTTTCCATCAGCATGGAGAAATGGCCCTCCATGATGGAACTCTTGGAGGGTCACGCTGGCATCACCGCTTCGGTGGGTGTGCACCCGAACGAACAAGATTGCCATGAGCCTACCGTGGCAGAATTGGCCATGTTGGCTGAGCATCCCCAAGTGGTTGCCATCGGCGAGACAGGTTTGGATTATTTCCGTAGCGAAGGGGATTTGGAATGGCAGCATACACGCTTCCGAACCCATATTCGTGCAGCCAAACAGACGGGCAAACCGCTTATTATCCACACTCGCGAAGCACGGGAGGATACTTTGCGAATTCTTCGTGAGGAAGGGGCTGACGAGGTTGGCGGCGTACTGCACTGCTTTACTGAGGATTGGGAAACTGCCAGTCAGGCACTAGACCTTAATTTCTATATTTCCTTCTCTGGCATTGTCACCTTCAAGAATGCCACGCAAATCCAAGATACGGCACGCAAAGTACCCGAAGACCGTTACCTAGTCGAAACAGATTCACCTTATTTGGCACCGATTCCCCATCGCGGCAAACCCAACTACCCCCACCATGTCCGCCACGTTGCCCAATATGTCGCCGACCTGCGAGGGATATCCTTGGCCACAGTCGCCGAGCAAACCACTCGCAACTATTGGGCGCTTTTTGAATGATTTGGCATTGCATCCGTCTGACCCGGCAAGAATACGAATCGGGCGAAGTGGATATCATCCGGGGTGCCTTCCGTGCCGCCTATATTTCCCGCAATGGTCCACAGGGCATGGCACTGTTCGGGGTGTGGAGTGACGACGGGCGGAATTACCTCGTCTATGCCACACCCGCGACGGAGCGTCACTTCCGCCCGATACTAGATGCTTATTCAGCTACCCAGGAAGATCCGCCCCGCAACCGGCAACAGCTTGAGTATCTTTGCGGGGATGAGGATGGGGGGAATGTTTTGGTGGGCTAAATGATTTTCGAGAGCAGTGTACCACCTGCTAAGTGACTGTTTTCGAGTATTGAGACACGGCGCATTTGCAATTTTGAAACAAATAAGAACGATAGTTGTCTCATCTGGCTGTGGTTCTAAGTAAAATACCTATCCACTTTAAAAAAGTGTTGACAAGCCACTGTCTCTTCAATGCCCACACGGAAAATTTCAATAAATAGAGGGGGTTAGTTAGTTTAGGCTCAGCTTCAGTGGTTCGGGCTGGACTGATTTATGCGTCCTCAACTGTTTGCGGTCATGAGAGAAATTCCCCTTTTTCCCTGGAGAGATGATGAAAACAATAATTAGAAAACTGCCCATGTCTTGCGCTGCGGTTTTGGTAGGGATAGCGGCAGCTTTTTTTTATTCTGGAGAAAGCAACGCCCATGAGCGTTGGATTTTAACCCCAGAGCAAATCGCTCAGTGGAACAGCCTGCCGACGCCCACATTTTATTCTGAACTTTCCATCGGCAATTTCGCGATGGTTTCCATGTTCCTGCTTTTCATATTGGGCTGGATACGTTTGGGATTCACCGGGGCTCGTGAACTATTCCCGGAATTGCAGGCCCGGCTGGCTTCTTATGGTGAGCATGTCCCTCGAATCCTGAGGGTTTGCCTAAGTTGGATGTTGATTTCCTCCGCTTTAGGACTTGAGCCACGGCTTGGGGTTGCGGCCTTCACCTCGCCAACCCTATTCGCGCCTGACCTCGAACTAAGTTCCCTTGGCCCTGGCTGGAGTTGGTTGAGTGGTTTTGAAATTCTACTAGGATTGGCGATTTTATTCGGAATCTATGTGCGGCTCTGCGCGATACTCCTGATGCTGCTCGGTTTGCTGGGCGGTTGGCTTTTTGGCCTAGGGTTCCTTGCCTATGGCGGGGCGATTTTGGGCGCATCGATTTACCTATTGTTGCAAGGGCCGGGCAGACACTATCCACCGCTGCCCGTGCCGACCGCTTTCCAAGGCATAGTCGCTTGGCTTGAGGCACAGCCTAGATCACGCGCCCAATTCATCATGCGGGTATTGACGGGCCTGACTATGCTGTATCTGGGGATAGCTTTCAAAATCATGCAACCTAACTTGGTGATTGGCATCATCAAGACCTATCAGATTCCCCTCTTGTCCTCAGTGCCGGAAGGATTCTCGTTGTTCATGGCCTTGGTGGAGGTATCCGCTGGCCTGTTGATGATCGCTGGGATATTGCTCAGGCCATTATCCATTTTTCTGCTCTCGGCTTTCCTGTTTTTCGCCCTTCTACTCCCCGAAACGCTCATGGAACATGTCCTGTTCTATGGCGTAATGCTCTCATGTTTGATCAATTCTGCCGGTTATTGGCATAAGCCTGAACCCCGTGACCGCGAAGCGAATATCGTCATTGTGGGAGGTGGCTTCAGTGCCATGCACGCGGCCATTGAAATCGAAAGGCTGATTGGGGCTTATTCCAATGTCAATGTGACTTTGCTCCATGACAATTCCAATTTCGTTCTGACCCCGCTATTGCCGGAGGTTATCGGGGGAATCGTGCAGCCTGGCAATGTGGTCAATCCGATCCGCCGGGTGATACCTCAGGTCAATGTGATCGTAGGCCGCTTGGACTCCATTGACGAAACCAACCGGCAAGTATTTGCCCGACGGCCCAGTGGCGAGCGGATTACACTCGACTACAGCGAGTTAGTCCTTGCCCAGACATCAAAACCCAACACAGGCGCAATTCCAGGCTTGTTATCCCACGCCATACCCATCGAATCGGTAGGCGATGCTTTGCATATCAGAAAGTGTGTGCTGGAATTGATTGAGCAGGCGGAATTCACCGAAGACAGCACTGAAAAGCAGCGGCTTTTAAATTTTGCCATCATCGGCTCGGGCGAGTTGGCTTGCAGCGTGGCGGCGGAACTTTGCCAAATGTTACGGGCCATGCGACATTCCTACCCGGTGTTGCGCGATTACCAGTGGCAGGTGCACCTCTTCGATGAACCCGATTATGTTTATTCGGGTTTCGAACGCCAGCGTTTGGCTTTGCGTGACAGTTGCCTGGAAAAGGCCGGGGTCAGCTTGCACAAGGGGCAAAAAGTCTCGGCTTTGGCCGAGGCTGAAGTGGTTTTGGAGCCGGGTGCTTCAATAAAGCTTGGATTGGCCATCAATGCCTGTTTCGCCATGCCACCGGTCCGCTTTCAGGGTGGCATCGGTTTGACCTGGCCCTTGACCGTCCGAGACGACCTTTCCCTAGCAGGACACAGTCACCTATGGATAACCTCACCCGTACAGCTTGGGCCGGATCATGCCTTCATCACCGCGGCCGACTGGGAGGCTTTGGGTGAGGCGGCTGGCTACAACGCATGGGCTGCGACGCAAGGCTTTGCAACCCGTCCCTACCGCCCACATGCCCGCCCGATCAAGACTTTTGCCATCGGGTTCCATTCTTTCTGCGATGTCAAGGCATTTACCTTCAGCGGCAGGGCAGCTTGGTTTATGTCCAGGTTAGGGCAGCTTCTGGCCATGCCGGGGTTGGAAAAGAACCTTCGCATCATGATTGATTGGGCATTGATAATCCCCTTCCGCAGTGATATAGCAGTGCTCTCGCCAGCGCCTGTGTCCAGGTTGCAAAAAGTCCGATTCGAGAAAGGCGACGAAGTTTTCCGCCAAGGCGATGAGGCCGAAATGGCCTATGTGGTGGAGTCTGGCCGGCTTGAGGTGTTCAAAGATGAACGTAAAGTGGGAGAGTTGGGCGTGGGCGATTATTTCGGGGAAATCACCCAAGCCTACCTCAAACGACGCTCGGAAACGATCCGCTGCAGTTCACCCTGCGAACTAACCGTTTTGTCGCAGAACGATTTTAAAGTCTTAACCAAGGGCAGTGGCCTGATGGGCAAAGCCTTGCAACATCTGGCCAAGGATAGACCTAGTGCCGCCCATGAAGACGGCATCAAACGGGTGATGTATGTCAGCACCAAACATGCATCGTTCAGTGATGAGGAAATCACTGAGTTGGGGCATCGGTCTAGCCTGAACAACAACCGCCTAGGCTTAACCGGGGTGTTGATCTCTGTCCATGAATATTTCTTCCAAATCCTAGAGGGCAAGCAAGCCGTGATGGAAAGCTTACTGGAAAAGATACGGTCGGATTCTAGGCATCGGGACGTGACCATCCTCAGCGTGGAATATGGGCTGGAAGACCGCTTATTCACCGATTGGGGCATGCGCACCGTTTGCCTCAACGACGAAAGCGGGGTATTGCTGCAAGCGATGCGCATGATGCTGCGCAATATTGCCCAATCCCACCATATTATTGGGCGATACACCCAGCCCAGTGTGCTGAAGTTGCTAACCGAAGGTATCAATCCCTTAACCTTGCCGGTTCAAAAAACCGAAAAACTGGTGCTGGTGGGAAAAATGGCTGGTTTTTCCCATTTGTCGGAGCACCTTTCCACAGAGCAACTGGCAAAGGCCATAACGGCTTACCTCGAAATCTGCTCAAGCTGCATCGTCGAACATGGCGGCCAGGTTGCCGAGTATGTGGGCGATTGTGTCATCGCCTACTTTCCACCAGACCAAGCCGACGCTGCCATTTCCTCGTGCATGGACGCACTCAGGGGACTTGCCGAAGCACAGCAAAAACCCCCTCTTTTCCCTGAATCCCTTAACGGTGGTTTCGGCCTCGCCGTCGGTTCCTTGATAGAGGGTAACATCGGCTCCTCGGTCAAAATGAACTATACGATTTTGGGAGAGGCGCTAAGTCTGGCGATACAACTGGAATCCCTGAGCCGTCGTAGCGGAGTTCCCCTCTTGCTCAGCGAGTCCGTGCGCGAGAACAGCAGAACACCTTGGCCGTTTAAACCGCTGCCCCCATCTGCCATGCAACAATTTGAAGGTGAAGGGAGTGTCTACTCGATTGAAGCAACGCTATAGGCTATGGTCAAAGCATTGACGGTAGAACAGCACCCCCGGCAGAGACAATGACGACGACCCACGGAGGAACCTTCCAGACCGTCAAAAGAACAAACCCGGCCAAGGCAAGGCTGAAATCGCTGGCCTTATGAATAGTGCTGGTCCAAAGGGGTGTGTACAGCGCCGCGCCCAGCAAACCTACAACAGCGGCATTCACCCCGCGCATGGCGGCCTGTGCGCTTGCCAGCCGTCTGAAATCATCCCAAAACGGCAACATGCCAATAAGAAGCAGAAGGCCGGGTAAAAACAGGGCGGCAAGGCAGATTATGGCCCCCGGCAGGCCATTGGGCTGCGCTTTCATCACTGCGCCAAGATAAGCCGCAAAGGTAAACAACGGCCCCGGCAGTGCCTGGGCCGCGCCATATCCGGCAAGAAAAGCGTTGTTGTCCACCCATCCGGTTTGAACGACTTCCACCTGCAACAGGGGTAATACAACATGTCCACCGCCGAACACCAGCGCACCGGAGCGAAAGAAGGCATCCATGAGCACAAGTGCATGATTTTGAGAAAATGCGGCAAGAACCGGCAAGCCTGCGAGCAATAGGAAAAACGCAACGCAGGCAATTACGCCCGTTCGTCGCGACAGTGAGGGTGAAAGACGGCCCACACTCGCGGAGGGTTCTGATCGGCAAAAGGCCAGACCTGCAACCCCACCTAAGGCAATCGCCGCAATTTGCCTAGTCGCGCCCGATGCCCCGATCACGATAAACAACGCAAGCAACGCGATGGTTGACCTTAGCCGGTCGGGGCATAGGGTTCGCGCCATACCCCATACGGCCTGCGCAACCACGGCAACGGCGACAATTTTGAGGCCGTGAAGAATGCCAGTGCTGATTGTCCCTTCAATGGAGCCAGAAAAATGAGCAAAGGCGATCATCGCCAAAGCTGACGGCAGGGTAAATCCAAGCCATGCCGCACAACCCCCTAAAAAACCGCCGCGTGAAAGGCCCAAGGCGAACCCAACCTGGCTGCTGGCCGGTCCAGGCAGAAACTGGCAAAGGGCGACAAGGTCTGCAAACGCCTGCACGTCAAGCCATTTGCGACGGATGACAAACTCATTTTGAAAATAGCCAAGATGGGCAATCGGCCCACCAAAAGAGGTAAAGCCGAGTTTTAGAAAAACGCGGAACACATCGAAAAAGGTAGCAAGCCTATTGTTTGTGCGAGTCATTAAAAGGTATCAAAAATTTGATTATATCCCAAACGACGATCAAACCCCATTGACATCAAACCAACTGCGAGTTGCCATGTAAAGAACGGTGGGAGCGGTTTTTAACCGCGACCCAGTTCGTAAGGGCGGAACCATGGACGGGTTCCGCCGAATGTTATAGATCGGTCGCCAACATTCGGCGGATCACATCCCTGTATCCGCCCTACACTCCGCCGGACGGGATTTGTAATCCCGTCCGTAACGTTTTGGTGCAACGGCAGGTCCGTAAGGGCGCAATAGGCGAAGCCGTATTGCGCCGACTGTTGGACGATCCCCATCCGGCGCAATACGCGGAGTACCGCTATTGCGCCCTTCGGCCCTACGGCCTATGGCCCTTTATCGTCGCATCTAGTTTTTAAGGTCATAAAATAAATCATCCAAATTATCGAATTCTTTGTATTCTTTTGCCTCTTCATCTGCCAAGAGAGCGTTGGCAGTCTTTTCATTTGGAGTGTACTCGATGGGAAAGGGGATTGATTTTGTCCTGGCAACAGCGGACAGAAAAATCCTCATCCCCTCCGCCGGTGTCATTCCAAGTTCATGAAAAACGGCAAAAGATTCCCGTTTGGTTGTTTCATCAAGTCGAAGCTGATAAGTCGAATTGCGCGCCATGATAAAAATTCCTATAGTATAGACATAGATTGTCATTCCATTGTGTGTGCAGTTATTGGAAAGTCAAGGAAAGAAAGTCTCACGCAACGACGCAACGACGCAACGCTAAAAGCAACGCAACACGCATGAAATGGCTGTTCGTCGAGTGTGTTATATTCGCCATTGAAAAACCTTAAACCTTGCTTGGAGATCGCCTTGAAGCATCACCTGCCACTACTATGCCTAGCCACTATCATTGGCTACTTGCCTTTGTCTGCAATAGCGGCAAGTTATACCTTTACCACACTAAACGCGCCGGGGGCAGTCAACGGCACCATTGCCCTCAGCATCAACGACAGTGGGCAGATCGCGGGGTATGATTTTGATGCCAGCGGTAATAATGTTACTGATTCCTTCGTGGCTACGCCTACCAACGCCACCACGCCCATCCCGTCTGCCATCTGGCTAGTCGGCTCAGCATTGGCAAGCCTGATTGGCCTTGGTCGCCGTCACGTCTGAAGAAAGTCGTAGCCGGCTTGCCATGAAAACACGGATAACATCCCTTGGTGGGATGTTATCCGTTGGTCGCCCAATGCGAAAATATGAGGTCCGAAGGGCGCAATAGGCGAAGCCGTATTGCGCCGACTGTTGGACGATCCCCATGCGGCGCAATACGCGGAGTACCGCTATTGCGCCCTTGTGGCCCTAAACTCAACTATTGTTATATCATTTTTCAATGAGTAAACACGAAAAAGTCTTGACTAGAATGCGGAACAACCCGCGTGATTGGAAAATTCAAGATTTGTTGACAATTGCTGCTTATTATGGAATTGAACTACGCAATGATGGCGGTAGTCATCATGTATTTTCACATCCACTTCTTACGCTAACAATCTGTGTTCCGGCACATCGTCCAATCAAACCTGTCTATATTAAGCAATTTGTAAAATTGATTGACCAGATAGTAAAGGTAATGTAATGATCGAATCTGTTAAAATAATTTCCCGAGTTAAACCGCCGTATCCATTTGAGGCTTATGCCCATATCATCAGTCCTTTGTCAGAGGAAGATGGCGGGGGGTACATGATTTCATTCCCAGACCTTCCCGGCTGTATGTCAGATGGGGAAACCGAAGCCGAAGCCATTGAAAATGGACGGGACGCATTCCATGTGTGGATTTCGGCTTATGCCGATTCTGGCAAAACTATTCCCGCCCCGGCTTTTCGTCCAGAAATTATTAACTCATCAAGAGAATCGCGAGAATTCGTAAAATTTTTACCTAAATTGGTATATGACCAATTATTTGAACGCGCCGAAGAAGAGGGTGTGGGCTTGGATGCCTTGGTATTGACTTATATTGCCGAAGGCTTAAATCGGCGCGAATCTCATATTTGACTAACTCCATCCCCTGTTCAAACGCCCAACCGTAAATCCCTGCATAAGACCCCGGTTGCCGTCAAGTTGTTTTCTTTATTAGGTCCGTAATGGCGCAATAGGCGAAGCCGTATTGCGCCGACTGTTGGACGATCCCCATCCGGCGCAATACGCGGAGTACCGCTATTGCGCCCTTGCGGCCCTGTCTTATAATCTTTTATCTAAACAGCCCTCCAAGCCCTCTTGAGACCTTGCCTAATAACCGCACCGTTGTCGAGTTTAAATCCATCGCCAAAGCCTATGACGGTTTGAAGGTGCTGGACGGCTTTGACCTGCACATTGCCGAGGGCGAATTCCTGACCCTGCTGGGTCCGTCGGGTTGCGGCAAGACAACTTTGCTGCGTTTGCTGGCGGGTTTTGAAACTCCAGATTTCGGGGATATTCTGCTCGACGGGGTTCGGGTCAACGAACTCCCCCCCGACCGCCGCAACGTCAACACGGTGTTTCAAAGTTATGCGCTGTTCCCCCATTTGAGTGTGTTCGACAATGTCGCTTTCGGCCTGCGGATGAAAAAAATCCCGAGGGCAGAACGAACGGAACGGGTGCAGCAAGCTTTGGCGGCAGTGCATTTGCCCGAATACGGCGACCGGAAACCTAATCAATTGTCCGGGGGCCAGCAACAGCGCGTGGCTTTGGCGCGGGCTTTGGTCAACCGGCCCCGCGTGTTGCTGCTGGATGAACCCCTAAGCGCATTGGACTCCAAACTGCGCAGGGCCATGCAAGTGGAGTTGAAAGCCTTGCAACGCCAATTGGGCATCACCTTCGTTTTTGTCACCCATGACCAAGAAGAGGCTTTATCCATGTCTGATCGAGTCGTGGTCATGCGGACCGGCAGGGTTGAGCAGATCGGTGGGCCACGTGAGATTTACGAAAAGCCAGCCAGCCTTTTTGTCGCGCAATTTGTCGGCGAAAGTAATTTACTGGAAGGCATTGTCACCGCAAGGCATGAAGAGGGTTCATTTGCTGCCTGTGTGGAAGGGCTGGCTTGCGTGTTGCGCCAATCTAAAAACCTTGGGATAGGCGACAACTTCAGTGTGCTGTTACGCCCCGAAGATATTCGTTTGGTCAATCATTCCGACCCGTCCGCTCGGTTACGCGGGCGACTCGTCGAGCAAATTTACAAAGGCATGACGCTGGATTGCGTGGTTGAACTGGATAGCGGCAAGCGGCTATTTGTTAGCGAGTTTTTCGACCAAGAGGATCATGCTTTTAGTTTTCAAGTTGGCCAGCGGGTTGGGGTGAGTTGGATAGTGGGGAGGGAGGTGGTGTTACAGCGTTTTTAATGTTGATTGATTACTTTGTTTATCATTGGCGGCAAAGGGTTGCAGCCCTAGGACCCTTCACGCTGTAGGTCTGCAACCCTTTGCCAACATGGACGTACATTAAGGAACTAATAGATATAGAAAACGCTGTATATGCGACAGTCTAGCTTCTTTTGCACTTGCATTTGTTAGTCTAGATGATGTATAAATTATTTAGACAATTTCGATTGGAATGTCTGTTTTGCCAGTTCGGGGTTCTCGACTGGTTCCCATCTCATCTACATCGTAGTGAATGGGTTCCTAACGATCAACTTGGAGCTACTTATGACAGACAAAATCAAAACTCTTCGCTCTACTGCCTATACTCGCCAAGCTGGCACTTGCTTCTACTGCAAAATGCCGATGTGGACCGACAATCTTCAACAATTTGTCCTAACATTCGGTATTAGTCTGAAACAGGCAGAGCGTTGCCAATGCACAGCCGAACATCTTCAAGCCCGCCAAGACGGAGGAGGAGATTCTCAAGCTAATATTGTTGCTGCCTGCAAATTTTGCAATCATAAAAGACATCAACGAAAAATTGCGCCCACACCAGAAGCCTATAAACAAATGGTTCAAAGCCGCGTAAGGAAGAGGAAGTGGCATCAACCGTGGGTTTTTGAGAAAGGGATGTATGGCTAACTTCTTCAAAACCTCCGTCATCCTGCTGTTGTCGTTCTGGCTGGCAGTTTTTGTTTTGGTTCCCAATCTGCTGGTGCTGACCGCGAGTTTTCTAGGCCGCGACGAAAGCGGATTCATTAACTGGTCTTTTGGGTTCGATAACTATCTGCGCCTGTTTGATCCGGTTTATTTGCGGGTATTCGGCCATTCTCTGGGGTTGGCCCTGATGACAACCTTAACCTGTTTGGGACTGGCTTATCCCTTCGCCTACTTCTTGGCGCAGTTTCGCCCCAGTTTGCGCCCGGTGTTGCTGACCTTGGTGGTTGTACCGTTTTGGACCAATTCCTTGGTCCGCACCTATGCCATTCGCTCCTTGTTAGCTGCCAAGGGTTTGGTGAACAACGCGCTTATTGCGAGTGGCTTGATTGATGAGCCTGTCCGCTTGCTCTACACCCGTTCAGCCGTATTGATTGGCATGGTGTATATTCTGCTGCCGTTCATGATCCTGCCTCTGTACAGTGCCATCGAAAAACTCGACCGCCGCTTGGTGGAAGCCGCCGCCGATCTTGGCGCGGGCCGTTTACGGCGGTTTTGGCACGTGACCTTGCCGTTGACCTTGCCGGGTGTCATCGCGGGCAGTGTGTTGGTGTTCATGCCTGCTTTAGGGCTTTTTTTCATCGCAGACGTGTTGGGCGGTTCCCGCAATTTGCTGGTGGGCAATTTTCTTAAAGATCAATTTCTTGATGCTCGCGACTGGCCATTCGGGGCGGCGGCCAGTATGGTGCTAATCGGCCTGCTGTTTCTGTTTCTATCTGCTTATGCCTATAGCCTGAAACGGTTTGCAGCACAAGATGACCGTCAGGCGCAATGACAAAACTTAAATCAACTTACCTGGCACTGATTTTCGGTTTTCTCTACCTGCCCATGGCGGTGCTGGTCCTATTTTCATTTAATTCGTCAAAATACGGCATCCGCTGGGAGTCTTACACCTTAGAGTGGTATCGCAGCCTTGCCACCGACGAAACCTTAGTCTGGGCCGCATTCAATACGCTATTGGTTGCCACGCTTGCCGCAAGTTTGGCTTGCGTAGTCGGAACCTTGGGCGCGATAGGGATATTCCGCTACCGCTTCAAAGGACGGGCTGTATTGCAAGGCTTGCTGTCCGTCACGTTGATGTCGCCCGATATTGTCATGGCGGTTTCGTTGCTAGTGCTGTTCATCGCCTTGCATGTCAAATTAGGTTTTTTAACCCTACTGTTATCCCACACGACATTCTGCCTGCCTTTTGTCACAATGACCGTGCTCTCCCGCTTGGAGGGGTTCGATCCGCATTTAATCGAAGCAGCCGAGGACCTGGGTGCGGACGAGTGGCAGGCGATGCGTCAAGTCATTTTGCCCTTGGCGATGCCGGCCATCCTAGCGGGCTGGTTGCTGAGTTTCACCATCTCCCTGGACGATGTGGTGGTGAGTTTCTTCGTCACCGGACCCGAATTCGAGGTGCTGCCATTAAAAATTTACTCTATGGTAAGGTTGGGGGTGAAACCGGAGGTCAATGCGTTGGCAAGCTTGATGTTTGCTGTTTCATTGCTGGTGGTTAGCAGCGCGCAATGTTTGTTGCAGCGGAAATGAAGAGACTTCCAAAAATGTTTAACCCCCTTTTTCCAAAATCCCCCTAACCCCCCTTTTGCAAAGGGGGGGACAAAGCAAATTATTTTAAGAATCGGCCTAAGGTGATTTCCAATAATGAATCCACTAAAACCGAAACGAATTTTCCACGAAAATCACGAACAATTCCTTCGCAAATCTCCTTGCCAAGCTGGTGCTTGGTGCTCCCAGAAGGAACGCCAAGCACCAGCTTGGCCTTTGGATGGGATGTTCTTTATTGGGTATCATCTATGTTGGCTACAATTTGTAGCGTCACTGCTGGCTCTATTCCTGTACTGCACAACCGCGAGAGGGGGCGGTCAGGAAATCCGCTTGTTCGGTTGGTCCGATTATCTGGTGCAAGAGGTGCTGGACCGGTTTACCCTGGAAACCGGCATCCGTGTCATCTATACCACCTGTGAAAGCAACGAATCCATGTATGCCAAGCTTAAGTTGCTGGATGGCGGGGGCTACGATTTGGCAATTCCCTCGACGTATTTCATTGATAAGATGCGCAAGGAAGGCATGTTGCAGCCCATCGACAAGGACAAACTGCCCCATTACAAAAATCTCGACCCTCGCCAACTCGACAAGCCTTTCGACCCCGGCAACCATTACAGCATCCCCTACCTGTGGGGGACCACTGGCATTGGAGTCAATACGGCCAAGTTCGAACTGCACACTATCCAAACTTGGGCTGACCTGTGGAAGCCCATGTTTTCAGGCCGGCTGCTATTGCCTAATGACCTGCGCGAAGTATTTCATGTCGCTTTCCGTGTGCTGGGGTTTTCAGGCAACACCACCGACCCGGCGCAAATCCGTAGTGCCTACGAATTGCTGAAAAAGTTGCTGCCCAACGTCCGCTTGTTCAACTCCGACGCGGCAGACGTGCTATTCGTGACGGGTGAGGCCGATGCCGGGGTCATCTGGAACGGCGCGGCCCATAGAATTCAGCGTGAGGAGCCGGCTTTTCGCTATGTCTACCCGGCTGAAGGTGTCATCATTTGGATGGATAGCCTAGTCATCCCGAAAAATGCGCCCCATGCGGAACTGGCCCACCGATTCATCGACTTTCTGCTGCGCCCTGATATCGCCCAATTAACCAGCGAGAAAGTCGGCTCCGCCACCCCCAACGCCGAAGCGGTCAAGCTTCTTTCACCCGAGTTACGGAACGATGCTACGGTTTACCCAAGTGATGAGGTATTGGCTAAAGGCGAATATCAGACCGACATCGGTGCGGCGATCACTATTTATACCGAGTATTGGGAGAAATTGAAGGCGGAGTAGCATACAGCGTTTTAACCTTCTCCAGCAGGGCAAGAGGATTTCTGAGTAGGAAGATTCTTCAGCTAGTGGCAAAGGCATCGTCATACCGGCTGGGATGCCGTTATCCAGTTGCCCTGGGATGGCAAACTCGCGACCATCTTGGCCGTCATTCGGCGGACGAGACAACCGCTTCACAAGAGGGGTGAGCGCTTACCATAGAATTTAATAATTGATTATAATGATTGGGCCCTCGGTAATCGTGGTCAGTTTATCGCGGGCATGGCCCGATCCTACAGGTTATACAAAGCAACTCTTTGATATTGAAAACGCTATAAGCGTTCAGACACCCCTTTGAAAACAATAAAAATGAATTGTTAGGCCTGTCTGCTTGACCTGGTCGGACAGGCCTAACATTAAAAAGCACTGGGGCAATTTTTTCTACAGAGCAAAACAAAATGGCAAGTTTATCAATACCATTAAGCGCCGACGACTCGTTAAAGAAGCTCAGGGCTGGTTATGACCGATTCAAAAAACATCAGCCAATATGCAACAATATCACCTTGGGAGAAATCAAGAAACACGCCGAGCACCAGCATCCGTTCGCCATCGTGCTTGCCTGCGCCGACTCGCGCGTACCTCCCGAAATCATTTTCGATCAGAAGATAGGCGACCTGTTCGTGATTCGCGTCGCCGGTAATGTGGCCGGCGACGCCAGCGTCTTGGGCAGCATCCAATACGCCATACAACATCTTAATGTGAAGCTGGTCTTGGTCCTCGGCCACGAGCGTTGCGGTGCCATCAAAGCCGCGCTTTCGGTAGCCGGCGATAAGACGGTGGTCGGCGGCAAGAAAGAGAGTTTTTCCGGCCCTTTGGGGCAACTTCTGAGCGGTATTGCCCCCTTGGTGGGACCGGTCTACGGGCGCACGGATTTGAAAACTGGTACGAAGGAGCAGCAGGAGGCGAACATCCTCGACCAAGCGGTGCAGGTCAACATCAGGCGGCAAATCTCGGTCATCCGCGACGCGCTGGTGAACCTAGGCGACGAATCACTGACCTTGGACTTGTGGCTTAATCGGATACGAGTGGTTGGGGCGCGGTACGACCTCGACGATGGGGAGGTGGAGTTTTTCGAGGTGCTCAACAGGCCCAAACGGCTCGCGCTGCTCACTTCTTGCGGTAGAGGGGTCATCGTTGACCGTAGTGTTGGTAATAACCCACCCTTGGCCGTCCCTCGAGTTAATTCTGAAAGGGAGAGCCTGCAAAACTTTGAACTGCATGCGCTGGAAAACGACCAATTCGCGCTAAAGACCGTTTGGGGAAACGATGTGAACGTCGAAGATGGCCGTGTGTTTGTCCGTACCTCTGGTAAATCCACTCCGGCGCGTTTACGTTTCATAAAACTAGGTGACAAACGCGTCGCCTTGCAATTCGAAAACAGTTATTTCAGAGCCCCGGTGACGGGGAACATCACCTTGGTTAGCGGTATTAGCGGGAGTACCCTTTTCCGCATCGTCGAAGTGGACGAGTAATATCCCGCACCCGCAGCACAAACCATACTGGAGATTAGAAATGAAAGTTTATGAATTTGAAGACAAAATAGTAGAAATCGAGGGGGTTCTCATCAGGGTGGAAGCGTCGAGCGATGAGGCAGTCGTGGATGACTATGGTTATCAGGAAGAGGCACCGGGCGATTGGCGGGCGGACCAATGGCTTGAAGAGCGTGTGTATCCAAGACTCCGTTCCCACGGCATCGACAAAGTCACCCTTATCCATGGTGAAACCACGCTCGTCGAAGATTTTGGACAAGTCACCTTGGATGAATTGCGCAACAGCAGCGGTCTCCAAGATACACTCTAACGGTGGACTGTTCCAACTCCCATAAGCGTAAGCGTTCCCACCCCCGTGGGAGCCACTGCCATCTCGCAGGCTGAAATGGCGGCCAAGGTAACTTGGTCAGAGGAAAAACCGCCTACTCGACCCCTTGGCCTTGGTGAGTGAAGACCAAGATGCCTAAGGCTAAGGTTCGGGCGGAACCATGGACGGGTTCCGCCGAATGTTATTGGTTGGTCGCTAGCATTCGGCGGATCACATCCCTGTATCCGCCCTACAACGTTATCCAGCCATGTCGGGCGCGTCTCTTTGGCGGACGCTCGACGTTCGATGTTGGGCAACAATGGAGCCGTTGCCCACCCTACATTTGGGGTGGAAAACGTTTCACGCCCTGTGCGTTATCGTGTAAAGACAGGTAAACTATAGGCTGATCGAACGGCTCGGGATTCATCCCGGCAACCGTGCCATTGTGCCAACCTCCAATTAGTTTGCCATTCCATGCCAACACCAACCAATCAATCCTGGAGCCGCATTCCCCGCGCCGTCGCTTCATCCATCACGTTGGATGCCGTACCCATGGGGGTGTTGTGGGTAGACAGCGAAGGGGAAATCGGCTACGCCAATCGCCACATTCAAATGTTGTTAGGCCGGCCGCCCGGCGAGGTCATTGGTATGAATGTCGCGGGATTGACCAGCTTTTGGAGCGTCGAGGATTGGAAAAATACCATTTGGCAACAAACCCGTGCCAGTGGAGAGTACACCGTTGAAAGTGTCTGGCAACGCAAAGCAGGGGGTTCGTGTCTGCTTGATGCCTCTCTTAGCCACATGCAGGTGGCGGGGATGGAGTTTGTCGCTGTTTATTTGCAACCCACAGCCCCTGAATCCTCCAAAACTGCCGCGTTGGGCAATTCCTTGCCGGGCTATACCGGCCATTTGTCTATAGGAATCTGCTTGGTTGATGCGGAATTACGGGTCAGCAATGGCAATCCTGCTTTTTTTGCCATTACCGGGCTGGACAGTTCCGTCGTTTTGGGGCAATCCTTGCCCAGTTTGTTGATGCCTAGCGGTGATGAATCACATTGGGAGCAATTGACCACGGTGGGGCTTCGTGATTGGACGGGGGAATTCCGCAACCAACAGGGTCAGCACTACCATTTGATTGTGTCTGCCCACCCGGAAATCGAGGGGAAGGCTGGCAATATTCGCTATTCCGTCACGATTGAGGATGTCACCGAACAGGTGCATTTAAAACGCACACTGCAACAGCATGAGCACAGTTTCGAGCATCTGGCCGAGAACACCCCCGGCATGATTTACAAGTTTGTCATCTCTGCCGACGGAAGGGCCAGCTTCCCCTATGCCAGCCCCGGTAGCCGGGATATTTGGGAAATCGACCCCGCTTTGGCGAGGGAAGATGCCACCCCCATTTTGAATCTAGTCCACCCGGACGATCAAGCGCGGTTTCAGGACAGCGTGATGAAATCGGCGGCCGAGTTGTCTCCTTGGGAGTGTGAGGCCCGCTTACTCACCCCCTCGGGCAAGCTCAAGTGGTTCCATGCGGCTTCACGGCCCGAATTGGCGGATAACGGCGATATCATCTGGCAAGGGCTGCTGATGGACATCAGTCACCAGAAGCAAATCGAAGAAGAACTCACGGTCGCCAAGCTCAAGGCGGAGTCAGCCGCCCGTTCCAAGGCCGATTTCCTGGCTAATATGAGCCATGAAATCCGCACCCCGATGAACGGTGTCATCGGCATGGCTGAACTTCTGGGCCGGACCGAATTGGCCACGCGCCAGAAATATTATGTCGATACCATACGCTCTTCCGCCGAAGTGTTGTTGACCATTATCAATGATATTCTCGATGTGTCGAAAATGGAGGCGGGCAAGCTATCGTTGCACCTTGCGGTGTTCGATCTGCGCCGGACCTTGGACGATGTTGCAACCTTGCTGGCCCCTCGCGCTTTTGAAAAAGGTCTGGAAGTCATTGTGCGTTACGATCCCCATGCACCATCCCAGGTGTTTGGGGATGGTGTCCGCATTCGCCAAGTGCTGACCAACTTGATTGGAAACTCCATCAAATTCACGCACAAGGGCCATGTCCTGACTCAAGTTGAGCAATTAAGCCGGGAGGGAGAAAGCGCACGCTTGCGCATCAGCGTCACTGACACCGGAATCGGCATTAGCCAAGATGCCATAAAACGTATTTTTGACAAGTTCGAGCAGGCCGACACTTCCACCTCCCGCCAGTTTGGCGGCAGTGGACTCGGGCTTTCCATCAGTCGGCAATTGGTAGGCTTAATGGGCGGTAGCCTAGAAGCAGAGAGTGAACTCAACAAAGGCTCAACCTTCCGCTTTGAATTGGCTTTGCCAGTTCGGGACCAGTCTTTGGGGCAAGATGTGGTCCCTGTTGACATTAAGCGCTTGCGAGTCCTTAGCGTGGACGACCATCCGATAAACCGGGAACTGCTGGCCGATGTGTTCGACGATTGGGGTGTCAGCCATGCCGAAGCGGAATCGGGCGAAAAAGCCCTTGCAATGCTGCGTGGCGCGGTGGTGGAAGGTAAACCCTTCCATGTGGTTATTTTGGACTTCCATATGCCCGGCATGGATGGTTTGTTTCTGGCGACAGCCATACGCGCCGAACCTGAACTGGGAAACCTGGCGATGATTATGCTCAGTTCCAGCAGTTTTACCGAGGCTCAACAGCGTATTTTGGCGGAAGCGGGGGTTATGGCGCAATTACTGAAACCGCTTAGGCTATTCCAACTCCGGGCAGCCCTCGTCAATTTGCTGGAAAGCGATAGGCAAGGCAAACTTTACCCATTCTACGAACCGCAAGAGAACGCCATTCCGCAGGTGTTGCCCCAACCTAGCACCACCACTGCCGTGGTGGACCAAAGAGCCCAAGCCTTATTGGCTGAAGACAATGAAGTCAATATAGAAATCGCCACGGAAATGCTTAAAGGCTTAGGGCTAGGTGTCGATAGTGCGGTCAATGGCTTGGAAGCCATCGCGTTAGTGGAAGATCGCCATTACGACCTGATTTTCATGGATTGCCAAATGCCTGAAATGGATGGTTTTGAAGCGAGCATAAGGATCCGAGCGATGAAACTATCGCCAGAACCGTTCATTATCGCCATGACCGCCTATGCCATGGATGGGGACAGGGAACGCTGCCTTGCCTCCGGCATGGACGATTACCTACCAAAACCGGTGACGTTTGTCAACTTGTCCGCAGTGACAGAAAAATACCTTAAGCTTGCCCAAGAACGCAAAGAGGCCATGGCGAAGCCCCTAGAGCTTCAGAAAATGGCAGATATTTCGCCCTCCCTTACAATTCCAACCGATACTCGCCAATCTTTGTCCGAAGCGCAACATCGTCGCCTGCCTCTGTTCGACCTTGCTGCCGGTTTGGAGGTCACTGGCGGGAAAATAGACATTTTGCGCCGCGCCATCGAGGTTTGTTGGAGGAAAATGCCCATCTGGCTAGACGATCTCAAGCAAGGCATCCAACGGGGGGAGGCGGAACAGATTGGTAGGGTCGCTCACACCTTGAAAGGGGCCGCGTCGAATATCGGTGCGATTTCCATCGCTTGCTACGCCGAGCGGATTGAGGCTGAAATCCTAAACAATAGCCTGGACAATGTCGTCAATCTTTACGAGTGCCTAGTGGTCGATATCGAGCGGCTTCGCCAAGTGACATCGGATCTGAATTCTAGCGAAACTCCCGGTAACCAGCTTTAACGCGTATCTTTGAAATGAAAATAGCAGTCCCCCCTTTTGCAAATGGGGGTAAACTTTGGCTGGTTCCCAAGCTCCGGCTTGGGAACCCTTATCTTGCAAACTCCTGCTTGGCCGAACTTCGGGAAGCTGGAGCTTCAAAAACCCCATTCCCAAGCAGGAGCTTGGGAACGAGTAAAAGACGCTAAGTTTTATTATGAAACCGACTATCCTCATTGTTGATGATGACCCTGTTAGCCAGCAGGTTCTCTGTGACCTAGTGACTCTGTGCGGATATGAAACGGTGCTGGCAGATTCCGGCGAACAAGCTTGGGAACTGCTATGCCTGAATCCCGCCATCAAAGTGGCATTCATTGATTGGATCATGCCCGGCATGGACGGTCCTACCCTCTGTGCCAAAATCAAGGCTCAAGCCCAAGATCGCTATGTGTACATCATCATGATTTCAGCAAAAAGCAAGAAAGAGGATCTAATCAAGGGTTTGGAGGCTGGCGCCGATGATTTTCTCACCAAGCCGGTCCATGAAGGTGAGCTATTGGGGCGGCTCCGGGCTGGAGAGCGGATACTCACTTATGAACTACGGATCAAACAAGAAATACAAAGGGCCGATGACCTGCTCCTGAATATCCTGCCCCCCACGGTGGCTCACCGCCTCAAAAGCGGTGAAGCCTTCATCGCCGACCATTTTCAATCTGCCAGCATTTTGTTTATCGATATTGTCGGATTCACCAAGTGGTGCCACAGTACAGCCCCGCGTGCCGTCATGGAGCAGTTAAGCTCGCTGTTCTCACTCTACGATGATGAAATCCGTCAGCATGGGGCAGAAAAGATTGAAAGCGTGGGCGATGCTTACCTCATCGCTTCAGGTATTCCCATACCTCGCACCGACCATGCGTCGGCTTTGGCACACGTGGCCTTGGGGATACAGGATCGCCTTGCCCGGCTGAACCAAAACCGGATCAAACCTTGGCAAGTCCGTTATGGCATTGCCACCGGCCCGGTGGTTGCCGGGATCATCGGGGGCAGTCGGCTGAGCTATGATGTTTTTGGCGATACCGTCAACCGGGCTAACCGTTTGGAATGCGCCGCGCCGACGGATGAAATTCTTATTGATGCCAATACGAGGGACATGCTGGGTGGGGAATTGGATTGCGAAGCGTTTGGTGATATGGATTTGAAAGGCGTGGGTTTCCAACGGGTTTGGCGGTTGATGGGGCAAAAGAAATGAAAGAAGCTCGAAGGTCCAGTTTGGCATTAGTACCGTGGTCGGGAAACAGCTTCACCGTTGCCCGACAATCGAATGTCGGGTGCAACGCAAGAGACGCGCCCGACTTGGCTACATGGCTGCTCTTAAAATGCGTTCTTCACTCAAAGCAGGAAGTTCCACAGGGGCAAAAAATGATTCAGGGTATAGATAGTCTTCACCTGATTCATCAATGATGCGTAATTGGCCATGTTTTGTGGCTTCTTCGTCGGGCAGAACTTCGTAGAGCTTTCTTAGCTCCAATGATGCGGCATAATCATCGTTATTGACACAAACAACAAAATAATGATTCGACATTCGGCGCAATACGCGGGGGATTTCATAGCCGGACGGGATATTCTATCCCGTCCGAAACGTTTTGTGCCATCGGATGCCGTGACTTCGCACAAAACGTAAGCAACGGGGTTACAAACTCCGCCGCGCTTCGTGCCATACGGCAACAACTTACGGATAACATCCCTCCCAGGGATGTTATCCGTTCTTTCATGGCAACCTACAGGACTAAAGACTGCAACTCCTCGGCCACGGCTAGGCATTGCTCGCGTAGCCAGCGGTGGGCTGGATCGTTGCGTCGGGAAGGATGCCATATCATATAAATGACTAATTTGGGTATGGGAATGGGAACCTCGTAACTCCGCACACCAAAAATCGGGGCTATCTGCTCTGCCATTTGTCGGGACGTTAGGGCCAGCAGGTCGGTCTGCGATACCACCAGAGGGAGCATTAAGACGGTGGGAACCTCCAGCACCACGCGGTGATGGAACATATCGAGAATCGGGCGCATTTCCTCATTTTGGGCAAGTCCTTTGGCATGGTGGTGGACGGACACGAATTCCTCCTCCAGCAGCCGTTCCATGCTACCCACTGCTGAATCAACACGGGGATGGCCTTCTCGGGCAATGAGGACCGCCTTAAAACTCATGAAACGGGATTGTTCCAGAGCCGGGCCGTCGAAGCGGGCATGATGCACTGCCAAGTCTAGACGTTGGGTTCGCAAGAGCCCCGTGATTTCGTCTGCTGGATCAATGTCCCGAATCACAAGGCGGATGTTCGGCGCAACCTCGCGGAACCGACGAAACAATCGCAAACCAATCAAGGATCCACTGCCGAAGCTAATGTTGATCGAGAAGGTTCTTCGGCTGGTAGCGGGGTCGAAGGCATCGCGGGTACCCAATACACCACGGATGGCAATCAAGGCAACGTGTATTGCTTCATACAAGTCATCTGCCTTGCTTGTTGTCACCAAACCTTTAGCCCGACCAAGGAACAAACGATCCCCCCCCGTAAGAGAACGAAGCCGATTCATGGCATTGCTAACGGCGGGTTGAGTCATGCCCAACCGTTGGGCAGCCCGGACTTGGCTACGCTCCTCATAAACTGCCTCGAAGATCGTCAATAGGTTTAAATCAATGCTACGAAGATTCATCACGTGAATATTAAAATTATCAATTATAAATTGGATTGTATATCAGAATGCCACTAAAGTGCTCTCCTAAGGGAATGTGTGAATATTCACTTGTTTCATGTTCGACTAGCCTGTCAACTATACCTTATAGGCATCAGCAATTCTCATTTTGAGCCGAAACGATAGTTGTGGCCCGGCATCCCGGTCGGAATGACGAATTCGGCCAGGTGTTACAAATTGGCTGAACAATCTTGCTAATCAGTTTTGTTTTTGAATTCTTTTATAGGAATATGTGAAATGAAGAAAAATGGTTCTCTTGCTCTTCCAATGCTGGCATTGTCAATCGCCTTTGTGCCTGGGCATGCCGTTGTGGCAAACACCCTGCCATCACCGACACCCACTGCCATCATTAGCGCGGCATCCTCATGGGGGACGGCGGCTGATTCATGGGCCGGGTATACCGGGTCGCTTGAGGTCTGGGTACCCACCCCAGTAACTGGCAGTTGGACGCTAACATTCCAATCGGCAACCCTTGGAAAGCAAGCGCAGGCTTCGTCTTTCTGGAATGCCAGTGCTTCCTTTGACCCGACAACCAATACCTACACGATTAGCTCGCCCTCGTGGAGCAGTGGCGTATCGGCAAACAGTGTGCTCAATATTGGGTTTAACGCGACGGGCGCGCTCAACTCGGCCGTCGATTTGTCTAACTGCAAATTCAATGGACAGCCTTGCGTCATTTCGATCATGGATTCACAGACGGCCCAGCAAACATTAAACAATCTACAAGCCAGTAACCAAGGTGGCGGACAGTCTGGGGGTACGGCAGGCGGAAGCTCTGGCAGTGCACCTGCAACGGGGAACGTTCCCTTGCAAGTTCAATTATCTGTCAGTAGCACTTGGACGGGTGGTTACGGGGGGGTTGTTGCTGTCAAGAATCTGTCATCAAACCCGTTGCCCGCTGGTGCCAGTGGATGGCAAGCGGCAATAAAATTCCCCGATGCCAATACGGCAAGAGATGTTTTCCTGAATGGCCCATGGAATTTCCAGGTTTCGATTGCCAATGATGGCACAGTGACGCTATCGCCGGAATCGTGGGCCGCCTCACTGCCGTCAGGCGGTTTGACAGTCAGCGGTTTCGGAGGTGGCAATGTGGCAAACTTACAAACGGCGACCAGTGCCAATCAATCTGTCACCGTTGTTTTTTCAAGCTCTGTGCCTAATCCTCCAACGCCAACGCCTACGCCAACGCCAACGCCTACGCCAACGCCCACACCAACTCCAGTGCCTGTACTACCCCAGCCAACTGGAAAAATCAACGGATTGCTGTTCAGCCCTTATAAGGATGTGACACTGAGCATGAACTGGAACGACACTGTCATTTCCACAAATGTACAGGGTTCACTGTCTCCGCTACTGACTGTTTTGCCGAAAAACGTACCCACTGTGACCTGGGCTTTTGCCACAGGAGAATGTGGCACTGAAAATTGGGCCGGGATCAACCCTGATGCGTTGGCGCTAGCCAATGTGCAAAATTTTGTCACTGCCAATGTCAACTACGTCATATCAACCGGCGGGGCGGCTGGGATATTCACTTGCACCACAGAAACGGGGATGCAGACCTTCATCAACCGCTACGCATCGGCCAATCTCGTCGGCATTGATTTCGATATTGAAGGGAATCAAAGCCAGACAGACATCAATCACTTGGTTCAGCAAGTGGCGGCGGTGCAAGCGAGCTATCCAAATTTACGTTTCAGCTTTACGCTGGCTACCTTGGGTTCGTCCAATGGCCTGGTTATATCAAACCTCTACGGCGACCTGAATGCGTTGGGTGATAGCGTCATTAAGGCGATTAAACAGTACGGGCTTAGCAACTATACCATCAACCTGATGGTGATGGATTTTGGTGCAGCATCAACATCCGTTTGTGTCGTGGCAAATGGTGTATGCGATATGGGAAACACTGCCATACAAGCGGCAATCAATCTCAATGCCAAATATGGAATTCCATTCAGTCAGATCGAGCTTACCCCAATGATAGGTTTGAACGATGTGGCAAGTGAGACTTTCTCACTGAAAAATGTCGATACTCTAAGCCAGTGGGCGCTGAACAATAAACTAGCTGGCATTCACTTCTGGTCAATTGATCGGGATACCCCTTGTAGTCAAACCTCGGCATCCGCGATTTGCAGTTCGTTGACCAATGTGCCTGTCTGGGGCTTTTCCAATCGTTTCGCCACTGACTTGGGATATTAGACAATCGAATGTCGGGCGCAACGGAAAGAGACGCGCCCGACGGGACTACACAACCGTGGGAGCGGTTTTTAACCGCGACTTCTCGGCCCTAGGTCGCGGTTAAAAACCGCTCCCACCGTTCGTTCATGGCGGCCAAGATGGCCCCGCTCCCAAGGGTAGGTGTGAATGCTTAGAGGTTCTTTGCAAGTTTTATGATTCGGTTATTTGGTTTAGGCCGGTTCTCCATCAGTTTAGTCAGCTTTTTCTTGGCTATTGTGGCAAACAACACATAAGAACCGGCGGTTATGCCTAAACTGACAAAAAAGGCTGTTTGTCCCAGTAGTAGCCACAGCGGGAAGGCCACCGTGAAGCCAAACACTGATATGACCAATAACACTAAACTAAACCCTGCCGTAATCAACATCCCTTGCCGCCAGTCTTTAAGCACTTTGAGATATTCCGGGTCGGCACCTGCGAGTCGTTGCCAATTGGTGAGGCTGTTAGGCACAAAAAATGGCACTCGCCGATAGGCATCCCGCCAGCTGTCGATAATGGCTTCGCCCACCTCATGGACGAGGTTGGCTGAAATATCGCCCAATAGCGGGAAACTTTTCAGGTAGGCGGTGCGCAAGCCAAAATAAAGCTTTGCCACCCCGCCCAAAAAGGCATAGGCCGGACGAAGCAAACACGGTCGGCTGCTTTTCCATGTCTCTGGGCTGATCAAATCCTTGCTGAATTTTTCCCCCATTTGGCTGACGATCAACTCCAGCGGCATTGAGTTTAGTTTTACCCCCGGCAATTTCGGCAAATAATCGTCCATCATTCCGATCAAGGCTTCGGTCAAAGCCACGCCCTCAGGGGAGCCGCCGCATTGGCGTTGTTGGACTAAGGCAAAGAGCGCCTCCGCTTCGTCCCAATGGTCAGTAAGCAACCCGTCTTCTATGCCCATGACATGACCGATCACTTTCCACAGATGTAAAAAAGCGTCTTTTTCCTCTTGGCTAATCGGGATGCCCCATTTTTCCAAGCCTTTGGGAATGACCAAGCCAAAGGTCAATAGGGTGTAAGCCACATCCTCCTGGTTGACGGGTGCGCCCAGTGTCTGGCTGTCCCACGCTTCCTGGCGTTCCGCTATTTTTTCCATAAATGGCTTGGGCTGTCCGTCTTCGCCAGTTGGCGGGGGGGAAACAGCGGAAGGGTTGAGCAACATATAACGCATGGAGGCGTGAAGGAAACGAACCTTTTTGGCCGTGATATAGCCTTTGCCCCATAGATAGCGTTTAGTGCCTTCCTTCAGTCGCCGTGTCACGGCTTGATTGACGGTGTTGACGAGGTCTTCCAAGCCTGGGCCGTCGCTGACGCTGCCCTTAGACTCTCCGCGGTCAATGTGGAGGTGGTGTCGGCTGCGCTGCACATGGCTTCCGGGGACGCATCGGGCTACTTCGTCAGCCAAGACGTAATCCATATCGAACTCTTTATCCTCAATGATATTAATTCCATCTTCATCCATGACGGCATCCAACATCAAACCGGTTTCATAGATGCGCTGATTCAAATACGGCGGCAATAATTTCCCGGTCTTGTAAAGGGCCGGAATGCCTTTTTCAATCAAATAACAAGAGGGTAAGCTTGCAGCATACAATACCCCCAGGGAAACTATGGTGTTTTCGTGCCAGAACTTTGATGCCAGTTTCAGTTTTCCCATGTCCACCCAGTCCGGTGCTTCCATCGGTTCATAATAATCCGCCAATCCAGGATCGTCTTTCCGAAAATTATTCAACTCTTTAGCCACCCAGGAATCATCCACGAAAAACAGTCCTGGTTGCTCAATCAATTGGTTGGCCAAAAGCAGCATCCGGTTGCTTTTAAGGCTGCCATTCTTGCCCTTAAAGGTTTGATCAACCAATAGATCCGCTTCCGTGTCCCCCATTTGCCGATATTGGTTCAAAATCGCATCGTCCCACCGTGTAGACATATTTTGCCTCATTAAAGTAAGTTAGAGATTGGTGTCTAGCTAGAGTGATGTCAGGCATCCCCGTTGTCAGTCTAGGCG
>Ga0208496_1000014_pt1 | contig 53788 bp, 52 predicted proteins | sample CryBogmetaGMA2M_FD_184552 | JGI IMG/M metagenome (GOLD analysis project Ga0208496, IMG submission 184552) | Freshwater microbial communities from Crystal Bog, Wisconsin, USA - MA2M (SPAdes) | ecosystem: Environmental > Aquatic > Freshwater > Lake | place: Crystal Bog, Wisconsin, USA | collected... | reverse complement strand
GCCTAAAACGGCAGCGGCATTTTTTCTATTGGTTTTACCCGGCGCATTTGGCGGTTATCCTATTGGCTAGGACAGCGATTGGTATTTACTGACAACGACCCAAAAAGCGACATACGCCCATCTCTTTCAAATGTCCGCTGATTTGCGTAAAGCAGACTACATATTGTCAGATTTAACCAATTAGGTTAATCTTTGGACATGGAAAAAAGCACACCCCACTGCAAATTGTCGAAAGTTAAACGCTTAACAGATGCGGGTAAGGTGCGCTCTACCGGATCTGCGCTGGCGGGCGCTGCCGCGTTGGGGTTCGATTTCGAAGGGATCGTTGGCGTAGTCATGGCGCTGACCCCGTCAGACTTCTACAAGAGCATGACCACACACGCCGACCACCGGATTTGGCAGGACGTGTACCGGCCCACCACGCCAGTCGGCGAAGTCTATCTGAAATTGACGGTCATTGATGATGTGTTGATCGTATCCTTTAAGGAGCTATGAGAATGAAATGTCCCATCTGCGCGGCGGCGGAACTGGTGCATGACACCCGCGACCTGCCTTACACCTACAAAGGGGAAACCACCCTCATACCGACAGTGACCGGGGATTTCTGTCCGGCTTGTGGTGAGGTTATCCTCGATGCGGCTGAATCTTCCCGCACCAGCGCGGCGATGCTGGAATTCAACAAGCAGGTCAATGCGTCAATTGTCGATCCGGGCTTTATCGCCAGTGTGCGCAAGAAGCTTGCGCTAGACCAACGGGAAGCCGGGGAGATTTTCGGCGGCGGGGTCAATGCCTTCTCGCGCTACGAAAACGGCAAAACCAAACCGCCCTTGGCGCTGGTGAAGCTGCTTAAGGTGTTGGATAGGCATCCCGACTTGTTGAAGGAAGTTAGGATGTCATGACTTCAAAAAAGCCGACTGGTGCAAACCAGCCGGCTTTTTTGTGTTTGGAAAGTAGCAAGAAGGATGGCACATTTCCCCAGGGTGATGAGCAGGGTAAACCATTTTCAATATTTAGTTTGCGTATTTCAGAAGACAGGCGAAACCATTATGGTTCAACGTTAAGGTGGTTTCCAATAAAATTTAACCTCCTTTGGTGAAATCCCCCTAAACCCCCTTTTGCAAAGGGGGGGTGGTATGCACATTTCTGGAATACACCTAATCGTAATTTTGCCTGAATGACCAATCGCACTAAATTCAGGGTAAAATAAGAATTTCAGTTTACCTGACGCTACTGGAAACTCTTGAACAATCAAAATTATTTTGCAACGGCCCCATTGGGTTTCGAGCTTTTGCTCGCCGACGAATTGCGCGGTTTGGGTGCCGATGAGGTTAAGGATGTCCGGGCGGGGGTTTCTTTCTCTGCCGACATCGAAACCGCCTATCGGGTCTGTTTGTGGTCGCGGTTGGCCAATCGCGTGTTGCTGAAACTGGCAAGCTTTCCCGCCGCCACTCCCGAGGAACTATACACCGAAGTCAGCGAAATCGACTGGGCAGTGTTGATGCTGCCAGAAGCGACTTTGGCGGTGGATTTCACCAGTTCCCGATCCCGCATCACCCACACTCAATTTGGCGCACAAAAGGTCAAGGATGCCATTGTCGATCAGTTCCGCGAACTGTGCGGCATCCGCCCTTCGGTGCGTTTGGACCGGCCAGACATTCGGGTGAATGTTTATTTGGATAAGGACATTGCCAGCGTTTCCCTGGACATTTCCGGCGAGAGCCTGCATAAACGTGGATATCGGTTGGACGGTGGTGTTGCCCCGCTGAAGGAAAACCTAGCCGCCGCTGTCCTGCTGCGAGCAGGTTGGCCTGATATTGCTAAAACGGGCGGTGAATTGGTCGATCCCATGTGTGGTTCTGGAACCCTGCTGATCGAAGCCGCTTGGATGGCGGCTGATATTGCGCCAGGGCTGATGCGGGATTATTTCGGCTTTCTGGGCTGGAAGCATCACCGCGCCGATGTTTGGGAATCACTGCTTGATGAAGCCAGATCGCGCCGCGAAGCCGGATTGCGAAACCTACCGATGATCACCGGCTATGATTTTGACCGCCATGCTGTCCATGCCGCATTGGACAATATCGAGAGGGCCGGATTGCACGGATTGATCCATGTAGAAAAGCAAGAGGTCATAAATGCACGGCCTCGCCAACACGGCGACAATTCGCACCCCCCTTTGCAAAAGGGGGGCAGGGGGTATTTCAATACTGTTGAATTAAATCATCCCCCCATCGGGCAAATTAAAAGCTTAGAGGCTAGCATCAATGTCAGCAATTCCACGGTTTCATCTCGCCCCCACTCCAACCCTCCCCCGTGGGGAGAGGGAGCTTTAAAATCTAATTCAACAACATTAAAGGTTCAACCCGCCGGTCTGGTCGTGGTCAACCCCCCTTATGGCGAAAGGCTGGGCGAGGCGGATGAATTGGCCGGTTTGTATAGCGAACTGGGTGGAGTCCTAAGAACCCATTTCCAAGGATGGAAAGCCAGCGTATTGACTGGCAACCCAGAACTGGCGTTCAAGTTAGGGATTCGAGCGCGGAAATTCTACAAACTCTACAACGGGGCGATAGAATGCAAACTATTCAAATTCGATATCGAACCAGAGCGATTTTTTACACCCCACGAGGATGAAACCGGGCTGTCTGAGGAGGCCCGCAAATCCAAGCAACTGATGCGCCAAGCCCAAAGTCTGGCAAACAAGGGGGAAACCGGGGCCGGGGCGGAAATGTTTGCCAATCGCTTGCGCAAAAATTTAAAAAACTTGCGGCGCTGGGCTAGGCAAAACAATGTAACTTGTTACCGGCTGTATGATGCCGACCTTCCCGAATATGCGGTGGCGGTGGATTTGTATCAAGGCGAGGAAACTTGGCTGCATGTGCAGGAATACCAAGCACCGGCTATCATTGACCCCGCCAAGGCCGAGCACCGCTTGGTGGAAGCCTTGTCAGTCATGCCGCAGGTGCTGGAGATAGCGCAAGCACAAATATTCCTAAAAATCCGCCAGCGCCAGAGGGGTTCCGACCAATATGAAAAGCAGGCCGACGCGGGGCGCTTCCATCAGGTGGACGAAGGCATTTGCCGTTTTTGGGTCAACTTTGAGGATTATCTGGACACCGGCCTGTTTCTGGACCACCGCCCGACCCGGCTGATGATCCAGCGATTGGCGAAGGACAAGCATTTCCTCAATCTCTTTGCCTATACCGGGACGGCCACCGTCCATGCGGCCTTGGGCGGTGCCCGTTCGACGACCAGTGTGGACATGTCGCATACCTATATGGAATGGGCGCGGCGGAACTTGGAGTTGAACGGTAAAAAAGGTTATCATCACGAACTGATCCAGGCCGATTGCCTGGCTTGGCTGGATGCCCAGGCCGACAAGGGTGGCAACCGGTTTGATTTGATATTCCTAGACCCTCCCACCTTCTCCAATTCCAAGCGCATGGCGGGTGCATTTGACATGCAGCGGGATCATGTGGAAATCTTACGCAAAACCGCCAGATTGCTGACACCCGACGGCCTGTTAATATTTTCCACCAATTTCCGTAAATTCAAACTGGATTTTGAGGCTTTGCAAGATTTTGTTGTCGAGGACATCAGCAGCAAGACCATCCCCAAGGATTTTGAACGCAACCCGAGAATCCATTATTGTTGGACGATCAAAAATCAATGACGTTGAGAATGGCATCGGTTGAGGATAACATGCACCCTAGTCGGCGTTATGAACTGGTTTTACAAACCGTAGGCCGAAATAAGCCCGTTTACAGGTGTTTCCGGCATAAGCAATTCAGCCGGAAGGGATTTGCAATCCCGTCCGTAACGTTTTGTGGTTAGACACATGGTTGCACACACAAAACGTAAGCGACGGGGTTACAAAACCCGTCGCGCTTCGCAAACCCCGTCACGCTTTGGACCGACTCGGTTTTTAAAACCGAGTCGGTCTTGCCAAGCATCAATGATTAGGTAAGCCGTGCAAAGACGAGTGCATATTGTTGTTTCTGGTAGGGTGCAAGGCGTGGGTTACCGCGCATCGGCCTGCGACAAAGCCAAGTCACTGGGGATCACTGGCTGGGTGCGGAATTTGCCGGAAGGTGCTGTCGAAATCCTTGCCGAGGGTGACAAGCCTAGTATGGAGGCTTTCATAGACTGGTGCGCAAGTGGGCCGCGCTGGGCTAGGGTGGATGATGTGCAAGTGAGTGATGAGGTGCCTAAAGAGGATTCTAGTGGTATCAGCGTTTTTATTATCAAATGATTCAGCGTTTTGACTATCAAGTATTTTAATCGCACCCCTAGGGGGTTGCGTCTTTGTGGCTGGTGCGCCTAGGCTGGCGGGCCAGTTCCCGCAAATGCCAAGAATCAGGATCGACTGCACCCTCCAAGCGAGTTTCCTCGGCATCGTCGAGTTCATGGAAAAAATCAAATCCCGTGCGCTTCTCAATTGCATCTACGCTGGTCACATAATGGTCTAGGGGTTCGTCACCGCGCACCGTTTGCGGCATCACCAACGCCAGCATCTTTTTTGCATCCGGGGCAACGATGATTGTGTAGAATGCATCGGGAACTTCAACCCGCCAAGAGGTGTGCAAGCGCTCGACCGGCGGGTCAAAAATCGGGCCGGCCATCACCCAGATTTTCCCGAATTGCTTAGCGAAGGGGTCCAATTCCAACTCTTCCAACCGCTCCCAAAGTTTGTTGCTGAGACCGGCCTTTTGCGGCACGGCGTTGGTCATGCGCAGGGCATCCTTTCGCCCTTGCTTGCCGTAAATCAAGCCCATGGCATGAAAGGGTGCCAAATGGCCAATTTCGTAACCGCTGCCGTTATAATGCTGCGGGGCTACACGGTTGATACCCCGCCAGTCGGACTTGAATTCTTCGGGCGGAATCAGACTGGTCGCGCCTTGTGGAGAGGGTATGAGCTCATAAGTGACCCAGAGCGGATTTCCTCTCAGGTCAGAATATCCCAAGATAAACCCTTGGTTGCGCAAGGTACGAGACCAAGTAAAGGGATTCATCCGGTCCATAGGTTTGGGTTCACCCATCCAGAACATGGGTGGTCGGGCGACATGGACCTCGAAAGCGTACCAAGCCCCAATCAGCAGACTGAGCGCCAACCAGGCACTAAAAGGCATTAAACCGCCCAAACGAAGAGCAAAAACAAGCATTGTCCAAATAGACAGGCGCCGTGATTTTTGCATAGGGACGCTAGTTCGAGCCGTGCGTGTCAGGGAGGTTTTTTTGGGTTGTTGTATGAAGATGATGCTCCGTCCAATGCTGTTTGATGTTAAGTAGGGGCGACCGGCGAGTCGCCCCTACAACGGTGCATCGCAACCGGACGGGATTTGTAATCCCCTCCGTAACGTTTCGCGGTTAAACAGGCATTGTTGCACATACAAAACGCGAGCACCGGAGTTGCAAACCCCGTCGCGCTTCGTGCATTCCGTGCGCCGTCACTTTAGTTGGAGACCGACTCGATTTATTGTTTCTCAGGTTCGCTTTCAGTCCCTGGTTTTCTCATGGCATCCATGTTGTGGCCACCATGGCCGCCCGCACCCGCACCACCGCCGCTGTTGCCGGGGCCACCGCCACTGCCACCGGCACCGGCACTGACACCTTCTTTTTGACGCATGTTGATGGCGACGCCAGAAGCCTTTGTGATGTTTTGCTCGGTTAGCCCGCCCAAAGCAAGTGCGCCATCCACAACATCGGTGGTAACCGCACTCACATCCATGACATCCGCTATGGGGCTTGTCACCACTGCCTTAACCGGATCGCTCAGCAACGCCTCAGCGGGTGGATGGGCCGAGATGACAATCGGGTATGTTGTACCCGCCGGCACGGTGATGGTGTAATGAGCATTGGTAAAATGAGTCGTGTGGACGACGTTGCCGGATTTGTCCCGCACATCAAGCGAGCCTTGTTCGATGGGTCCGTTCTTATTGCTGATCTTCCCGCTGATTCTCGCTTCCATTTTGGACGCTGAACTGCTGGAATAACTACCGTCTTCGCCGCAACCAGCCATCAGCCCAAAGCCCAATACGGAAACCGCCGCTAGTGCGCATTTCAGGATGTCAAATCTTGTTTTTGTAATAAGAAGTGTTTTCGCCATGTTCAAACCCGTTATGGTGGAAGTGAATGATTAAATTCGACGACTGTAAAACCGCTGCAACATTTAGACATCATTATTATACTGTCACGTCGATTCAAGCAGGTTTATAGCACAGAATTTCGCTGCCTGTATAGACAGACCAGCTATAGTTTTGATGCATTATGCCGGCCTCAACGGAACTGGTGACGTTCCAGATGAAGCCGGCGCAGATGGAAAGTGAACCTCTTCAGGGTGTCTCGGTTACGGCAGGCGCCTGATGTTTTTTCACTTCGCCGCGTTGAATGCGGACATACTCTTCAAGTTGGCGCTTAGCCACATCGAAAGCGTCGCGCAGTGCCACGTACAGATCCTCATGCGATTGCTTGTCGTGTCGCTCGCGGCTGATCACGATATGCTTGTTGGGTACGCTGAGGTCGATGCGGACGTGGAAGAGATTACCTTGTTGCTGGTGTTGGTGATCGAGTTCAACAGCGACCCTGCAACTGATGATGTTGTCACAGAACTGCTCCAGTTTAGCCGCTTTTTCGCGGATTTTTGATTCTGCGGCATCGGAATGGCCTATGCCGTGAAATGTAATCTCTAGTGGTACTTGCATATTGTAACCCGTTATTTCCAATGGTTTGAAAACCAGGGAAGATTTGCCGGACGCATGGGCGGTCAGCCAATGCACGAACACTGTCCAAAACGTCCAGTTGACACTGGATTGAATCCAGCCTTTGGGACTTCCCCGTTGTTTATACTCGCCGGTGGGTACCGGCGGGGCTAATGTCCAAGCCGAGACAGATTATAGTAATAATTTGGCTTGACCGGGTAGAATATAATTATTTAAAAATCTGTAGATGATGGAACCAAAAAACATATGGGCAGTAAAGCTCGGCGGTAGCTTGGCGGATTCCCATCGCTTAATCCCTTGGTTGGAAGCCTTAAGCCAAACTAGTGCCATCATCGTACCCGGCGGGGGGCTGTTTGCCGATGCGGTACGGCAGGCCCAAATGCACTGGCGTTTCGACGAACAGACAGCGCATCACATGGCAATTTTGGCGATGCGGCAATATGGGCGGATGCTGGTCGGGCTTTGCCCCAAACTCGTTATGGCAACGACCTTGGAAAACTTGGCTAAACACATCGGACATGCGGTAGTCTGGCTTCCTGACCCCGAATCACTGGATGAAGCGGGCATACCGGCTACTTGGGATATCTCTTCCGACAGCCTGGCCGCCTGGCTGTCCAATAAGCTTTGTGTTAAAAACTTATTACTGGTGAAGTCCATTGCGGAACTAGACAAACCCGACGACAAAACCGGTGGACTGACTGCCATACAGGCGGAAGAGGCTGGCTGGGTCGATCCAGCCTTTAACCACTACGCTATGAACCAGCCATTTAAAAGCTGGCTTTGCGGACCTGAAGCATATGCCAAGCTGACACAAGGATTCATTGAACCCGCCCGTTCTTTCATCCTGTTGCGCCGGTAAATTGAGATGGGCTAGGCGCACACTGGAAATGCCAATTTTTCATTGAGGTTGATGTGCACCCGTAGCCCCACCACCACAACCAGACCCTTGTTTAGAGCAAAGTCGAGTTTTTGTGTGAAACTTGGAAATTAACGGGCAAAGTTTTCGGCTTTTCCCAATCGGCTGTTAAAATGCATAATCTGCTACACACACCCCAGAGAGTAATGCCATGAATCGAAGAAACACCGTCGGCGTGAAAGTCGGTCGCGTCCAGATCGGCGGCGGCGCGCCTGTCGTCGTCCAGTCCATGACCAATACCGACACAGCCGACATTGAAGGGACCGTACAGCAAGTTTATGAACTTGCCCGTGCCGGCTCGGAACTGGTCCGTATCACGGTGGACAGGGACGAGTCTGCCGCCGCCGTCGCGCATATTCGTGAAAAACTGGATGCAAGGGGTTGCGACGTGCCGCTGATCGGAGACTTCCACTTCAACGGTCATAAATTGCTGGAGTCCTACCCTGACTGTGCAGAGGCACTGGGCAAGTACCGCATCAACCCCGGCAACGTAGGCCGAGGTTCCAAGCGCGACCCGCAATTTGCACAAATGGTCGAATTCGCCTGCCGCTACAACAAACCAGTGCGGATTGGCGTCAACTGGGGCAGCCTTGATCAAAGCGTGTTGGCCAGGTTGTTGGATGAAAACGCACAGTTGGACGAGCCCCAACCGTTGCCTGAAGTGATGCGCGAGGCGGTCATCACTTCCGCTTTGGAAAGCGCCGACAAGGCAGTGGAACTGGGCCTGCCCAAAGACCGTATCGTCTTGTCGTGCAAGATGAGCGGGGTGCAAGAGTTGATTGCTGTTTACGAATCCATGGCTGCCCGCACAGATTATGCTTTGCACCTAGGTTTGACCGAAGCCGGCATGGGTTCTAAGGGTATCGTTGCCTCAACTGCGGCCCTATCTGTGTTGATGCAACAAGGCATAGGCGACACCATCCGAATTTCTCTGACGCCGGAACCGGGCGCGGATCGTAGCTTGGAAGTCATTGTCGCCCAAGAAATCCTGCAAACGCTGGGAATCCGTTCGTTTACCCCAATGGTCATCTCCTGCCCCGGTTGCGGACGCACAACCAGCGACTATTTCCAAAAATTAGCCCAGCAGATTCAAAGCCATATGCGCCACCAGATGCCGATCTGGAAAAAACAATACAAAGGCGTTGAAGAAATGCATGTTGCAGTGATGGGGTGCGTGGTCAACGGACCCGGCGAAAGCAAGAACGCGAATATCGGCATTTCCTTGCCCGGCACCGGCGAACAACCCGTCGCCCCGGTTTTCGAAGACGGAGTTAAAACCGTCACACTGAAGGGCGACAACATCGCCGGCGATTTCCAAGAAATTGTCGAACGTTATGTGCAAAGCCATTATGGGCAAGCTGAGGCTTGAACTTTTCCGATTAAGCAAGTTCCCAAATTCCAGTTTGGGAACTCGTGATTTGAAGCTCAAACTTCTTTTCCTGACAGACCGGCTCCAGCAATTCTCAATTGTGGCAAAGATAATAAGGGCGGGTTTGGAACCCGCCCGGTTCTGTTCATAGTGAGAATTGCTGGCCCTACTCGGTATTTAAAAACCGCGCCGGTCTTTGTGTTAATGCAAAGCCACTGCTACTGGTACTTTAGCTGCTTTGCGTTCGGCCAGACGGCGGAAATTAGCCAAAGACGCAAGGTGGAAATAAATCCAAGCCAACTCGCCAGATTTGAACAGTTCCTGAACTTTGTCCGCATCCAATTGGATCAGCAAGGCTTCATCGACAGCCCAAAGCCCACTCAGAGTGTACGCCTTTCCATCCGCCGTAGTGGCTTGGGCTTGTTGTTCCTTCAATAAACCCAAATCCACTAGTTTGCTGCAAAAATCGACGGTACGTTGCGATTGTAAATTGTAGTCGGTCAAAAACGACAGCGTTTGGTTCAAGAAAACCGAAGGCTTGTCGCCGACGAACAAGGGTTCACCTTTGTCTTCCCCCAGCCAAGGGCAGGACTCATCCACACAAACCCATGGCTGGGCCGGGTTTTGTGGGTTGTCACCCAGTACGAAAGGATAGCGGCGCACAAAAGCAGGCACATAATTAGCTTTCCAAGAAAGCCCTTCGTCCAAAAAAAGGTTTTCTGAGTTTTCCAAGCCCAAGACTGCGACGGGGCTAAAAATGCCATTTTCGGCTTTGGCGAATACCACTGGGTATTCCCTACAACTTTCGACAAATTCCACTGCCACTAGGGGTACGGAATTAGTGTGGGAGGCAAAGCTTTGGTCGGGCGGGGTTCCAATTTTGAGTCCACCGTGCCGCTGCGGGTTGAGTACGGTAATTTCCCGATAAAACAACAAAGTGACATTGCTCGCGTCTTGCTGATTTTCTGACATGATTTTTTCCTTATGTGGAGTTGTTTGGTGTACAGCATTATTATATTTGTCGGACTCATGCCGCAAAATGTTACCAGAAATGCCTAATGGCTGAAACAGGCTAACATCAAGGTTTGGCTTGTATCGTCAGGGATGCCAACAAATTTACACCTGAATGAATGTACTGTTTGATAAATCACTCGCAGACTACCCCTTGGATGTGCCAGAATCCACACTTAAATCGGCAGCTTGAGGAAACATTTCGGCCATGAGCGATGACCCCTCCGTGAAACCCAATGCGACCAGCCCGGTCGACCCTCCCGACACCGGCACGGCGGCTCCAGACCCCTGCCGACGTGGGGACGAGGCAACCAAAGCCATCTTGCAACGCTTGCTCAATGAATTATCGGCCAATGAGTCCGGTGTTTTGCAAAACCTAGACACCGAGTGCCTGCACGATTATCGCATTGCAGTGCGCCGCACACGTTCCGCCCTTGACCAAATCGAAGGGATATTTCCTCTGCGGACATTGGAGCGCTTCAGTCCACGCTTTGCCTGGCTGGGCAAAATCACCAGCCCCCCTCGCGACTTTGATGTCTACCTGCTCGGCTTTGATGACCTAAAAGCCGGATTGCCCGAGCCTTTTCAAGACAGCATTGAACCGCTGCGCCTTTTCCTAAAGCGCCATTGCGACCTCGCGCATCGTGAATTGGAGCGGCAAATCCGTTCTTCACGCTATCGCACCCTGTTGACCAGTTGGGAAAAGTTTCTCATGCTGCCCTGCCCAAAAAGACCGCAAGCCCCCAATGCATTGACACCCATCAAGCAAATTGCCGATTTGCGCATATGGAAGCTATTCCGCCGAGTACTGAAACAAGGCCGTGGCATACTCCCCGGTACGCCTGCGGAAAACATCCACGAATTGCGCAAAACCTGCAAGAAATTGCGTTATATGCTTGAGTTTTTCCGCGACCTCCACGCGCCCGAGGAAATTGACAAGCCCATCAAACAACTGAAGAAACTCCAGAATTACCTGGGCGACTTCCAGGATGTCCACGCCCGTATTGACATGCTGCGCGGCATCAGCCATGAAATGCGCAATGATGCGACAGTCTCCACCGAAACTTTGCTGGCCCTAGGCTGCTTGTTAGCCTCGCTGGATAACCGACAAACTGCTTTGCGACTGGAGTTTCCCAAGCATTTCGAGCCATTTGCCAATTCCCGCAACCGGGAGCGGTTTAAGTATCTGTTTAAGCCTGCGCCTTCGATGAAGACTTTGGAGCCTGAGGAGGAATAGGAAAACCAAAAGAAAGTATCACGCAAAGGCGCAACATAAAAGAATAAATTATGGCTTACCGAACCACCCTATTTCTCTCCCATGCCACCACCGACGACGCACTCGTCCATGACTTGCAAAAAGCCTTGCAAGATTGATCAATAACTATTAGATGTTGAAAACGCTGTAACATGCATCCCCGCGCCGCAGAGTTGATCCACTTGCTTGACTTGGAACCGCACCCTGAAGGCGGTTATTATCGCCGCATCCATCGCTCTGAAAGCCGGGTGCTGCGCGAGGCGGACGGCATCGGTCGAAGAGCGTTAACTTCCATTTATTATCTGTTGACGGAAGGCTCCATTAGCCGCTGGCACAGGGTTTGCGCCGATGAGGCATGGCACCATTACGAAGGAGCACCGCTGGAATTGTTGGTTTTCGAGGCGGATGGCTCGCTCACTTCGTCGCACAGGCTGGGACCGTTACTGGAGGGAGACTCGCCTGTTTATGTCGTCCCCGCTGGTTGGTGGCAAGCTGCTCGGCCCCTTGGAGCCTATTCGCTTGTCGGCTGCACAGTAGGACCCGGTTTCGAGTTTGAAGACTTCACCCTCCTCGCCGACTTGCCCGAGGAGGAAAGACCGGCATCCCCAAGCTTTGCCGATTTTAAGTTATTTCTACCGTGTCCAGACTGTAGTTTATATTAATAGGCCTTCGCCCTAAAATTCGCCGGAATGTCCAACTCGAATACTTCGTCATGAATGCGGGCGACATAAAAGCCAGCTTTTAAAATGCGCTCCCTCAATTCGTCAGAACAATCAACTGCCGCTAAAATGCCATAAACCGCTTTGTCTTTGTGTTCCGGGAAAAATCGGCGAAACCTCTCCAGAATAGTCCGTAATTGGTCAATGGATTCTTCCTTTACATGGCTTTTCACTTCGACCACATAGGCTTCGTTGACCTCACTATTGGCATAGGCCAATACGTCGATCTCCATACTTTCGCCTTGTTTTTTGATGCGGACGCTAGGACTAATCACTTCCATCCCAAATCGCGCAGACAAAATCTTGGTCATCGACGGCAAAGCCAAGCCTTCGGTGAAACTACCGAACTTTTTCCCCAATCCGCCAATTTGTTTGCCCAGTTCTTTTATTTCGCTGGACGTCTCCTTCACTTGACGATCAGTCTCCTTCATTTGACGATCAGTCTCCTTCATTTGACGATCAGTCTCCTTCATTTGACGATCAGTTTCCTGCATTTGCTTGGCTGTTTCTCGTTGTGCGACAGCCAAACTTGCAACCAAAGTTTTCAGTTCTTCATCGGTCATGGATTTACTCTTGTTTAAAAAATTAGTCACTACGGCTCCAACCTTCGTCGTCTAATCCCGTTTAATCCGAATAGGTTTATTCAAAGCGGTATTCCTTAGGCACCACAATCACCCCTTTGGCTGATACTGCAAACCGATCCCTGTCCTTATCTTCATCAAAACCAATTTGTTCGCCTGGTGGAATGTTCACCTCTTTATCGACGATAGCGTTGCGGACCTTCGCCCCCTTGCCAACGGTGACATGGTCAAACAGTAAGGATTCCTCGACGACAGTACCTTCCTCCACGCGGACCCGCGACGACAGGATCGAATGCCGCACATAGCCCCCCTGAATTACCGTGCCGCTGCCGAGAATGGAATTGATCAATAATCCATCCATGCCGTTTTCGCTGGGAACCATCCGCGCCGGCGGGCTTTGGCTATGATAGGTGCGAATGGCCCAGTCTGCTTGGTAAAGGTCAAGCGGGGGTACGGGCTTTAGCAAATCCATGTTAGCTTCGTAATAAGAGTCAATAGTACCCACATCACGCCAGTAGCGGTCAGGCGTAACCCGTCCCCGTGAACCGCCAAAACGGTAAGCAAAAACCTTGTGTGTTCCGATCATACGTGGGATCAAATCCTTGCCGAAATCATGGCTGGAATCTACACAAGCATGGTCTGCTCTTAGTTCTTTCGCCAGCGAGTCCATCGAGAAGACATATATACCCATCGAAACGAGGGCTTTATCCGGCTCGCCTGGCATGGGGAAGGGTTCGCTTGGCTTTTCTTGAAACGCTACAACCCGTTTGTCTTCGTCAATCGACATGACACCAAATGCGTGAGCCTCTCCAATGGGGACTCTCATGCAAGCCACGGTCAAATCAGCTTGCTTTTCTTCATGGGCTTTGATTAAGGCGGCATAGTCCATCCGATAAATATGGTCGGCGGCCAGGATCAATATTTTTTTGGCCCCGCTGCGCTCAAGGAGAAACAAGTTTTGATAAATGGCATCGGCAGTGCCACTGTACCATAACGCGCCGGCCCGCATCTGCGGGGGGACCATGGTGATGTATTCGCCGCGCTCAGGGTTGAATATGGACCAACCATCGCGCAGATGCTTTTGTAGCGAATGGTATTTGTACTGCGTCAATACCAGTATGCGGGTGACACCAGAATGCAAACAGTTGGACAGTGTGAAGTCAATGATCCGATATTTGCCCCCGAATGGCACTGCCGGCTTGGCCCGGTCTGCGGTCAATGGTTGCAACCTCTGCCCACTGCCTCCGGCGAGGAGCATTGTTAAGGTGTTTTCCGGCATGGCGACTCCTGTTTTTCGTCAAGCTAATTGTTCAAGGTCTCAGTCCCTGCTGGTCATATTAGTTTCATAATATATCAAAACCCAAACAACTCCCGCAGCTTTTTCCCCGGCTCATCGGCTTTCATGAATGCCTCGCCTACTAGAAAGGCGTGAACTCCATGTTCGCGCATCAACGCCACATCAGTCGGCAAAAGTATGCCGCTTTCAGTCACGACAATGCGGTCATCGGGGATGGACCACAGCAGTTCCAAGGTAGTATGCAGTGAAACGCCAAACGTGCGCAAGTTGCGGTTGTTAATGCCCACTAGTTTTAGATTCAACTTTAATGCGCGGTGAAGCTCCTCTGCATCATGCACCTCCACCAGCACATCCATGCCTAGTTCACCGGCCAGTTGTGCCAGTTCGGCCATTTTATAGTCATCCAATGCGGCTGCGATCAGTAGTATGCAATCCGCGCCTATGGCCCTCGCTTCGACCACTTGGTAAGCGTCAATCAAAAAGTCCTTGCGGATAACCGGCAGGTTGCAAGCGGCGCGGGCCTGTCGTAGATACGCCTCGCTGCCATGAAAAAAGTCCTGGTCGGTCAAGACCGACAGGCAGGCCGCACCGCCCGTGGCGTAACTTTGCGCTATTTCGGCGGGGCGGAAGTCTTCCCGCAGTATGCCCCGGCTGGGCGAGGCCTTTTTAATTTCGGCGATGACCGCCGCTAGGCCTGAGTCTATTTTAGTTTGCATGGCTTTGACGAAGCCCCGTGTCGGGTCGGCTTGTTCCGCTTGCTTGTGCAATTCGTCAATGGGGGTGATTATTTGCCGCTCAGCGATTTCTTCGCGTTTGCGGGCAAGGATTTTACTTAGAATATCGGGTGGGTTAGTCATTGGACTGCCTCAAAAAAATAATTTTAACTTACAATTTTCTTGCGGACCAAAAATTCCACCCTCGCACATAAAAAGGCATCTTTGCATTTCCAAATACCTAATATTAAGCCGGTTCAGCAAAAAACTAATGTTTCGTTTCATCTTTTATTTTTGTAATGCTGTCAATCGATAAACCAGTAAGCTTTGCAACCTGCTCGGGAGATTGGGTTGTCAATAACTGCCTGATTATTTTTTCAATCCCTTTTTCAATCCCTTTTTCCATGCCTTTTTCCATGCCTTTTTCTTCTGCCGAAGCAATCTTACTTTCAACATCGGCTAAAGATTGCATCCGTACTTCGTAAACCAGTCGTTCTTCTTCATTGAACATGCGATCCACTGCTTCTATGGCTTTGACAATGTCCTTGTCAGAGGCCAGTTCTTTAGGGACATGTTCTTTGTCCAGTTGGTGGGCTTTGGTTAAAAACGTAGTCCAGCGATCCAGCGCGCTTTCAATCTGGTGATAGTTTTTAGTGAATTTTTTGAGTTCTATATAATGCAATTCAAAAATATCATGCAGTTTATCGTCTTTACCGGTACTGGTATTGATTATCTTATAACAGCTATGCACTTCTACAGTTTCAGGAATAAAGTTAAAATCGAGTATATTAATACTGATAGTTTTTTTTAGCTCTTTAAACATCATGCCTTCACTGAGTTGTTCAGTGACCAGTTTTGCCCAGTAGTAAATTGCACGTTTATCGAAGTTGTAGTCTTCGCTGATTTGCATTTCAACATTAAACCAGCGATTATTCTCACTACGCGCTTTGATATCGAGTATGGATATTTTGCCCGCCCGATAATCAGTTAGGTTGTAAGGGTTTTTTAAGGTCACTTCGACAACTTGCTCTTTCTCGGACACAATGGCATTTATCAGTGATATCAGCAAATCTTTGTTTTCTTCGCTACCAAACAATTTCTTGAAAGCGAAATCGACTCGGGGATTAATCTTACACATTTTTCAATTTCTTACAGAGTTTTGAACATCAAAGGGTTACTTGATAAGGGGTATAGCTGTGCTAGATATTCTTTTAAATTAGCGCTTTTTTGAATAGTCATTTTTAGTTGGATTTTAAACGTGAAAACGCTGTATCTGAACATTCCTTCATACAACGTCTCTGTTGCAATATCCGCCCCATTAGGCCAAGCAATCGACCAGCCATCGATGAAAAAACGCTGGAAGTAGTTTTTGTCTTTGAGAGGTTCAAATATTTGCCCATTCAACCATTTCAGGCAATCGGCGATTTTTTCTTCTCCATTGTCGAATGTAGTCTTGATTTTGTAATCGGCTAAGTATGTTGCATCCACAACAACGGGTATTTAATCATGCACCATACCTCAGCTTAATAGTGGTAACGGCAAGACAGTATTCTAATCTTATTATCGGTCACTTCATATACAATCCTGTGCTCCTCGTCAATTCGACGCGACCAACATCCAGCAAGATTATGTTTAAGTGGTTCTGGCTTGCCAATGCCATTAAATGGCTCACCCTGAATTTGCTGAATCAGCTTGATAATCCGTAATGCTTTCTTCCTGTCTTGCTGAACCCACCAAGCCAAATCTTCAAAAGCTGCCGAATCAAATTCCAAGCTTCGCACGAACTTCTTCAAGTGAAAAGCCTTCTTGCCGATTTTTTGCTTCAAACAATCTTTTTTTCATGGCAGGGCTTTTTAGCAGATAGGCGGTTTCCTGTTCCGCTTCGATTTCTCTCCATAATTCAATTGGCACGATGACACCGACAGGAATGCCGTTGGCATCTGAAACATATTGGATGGATGCGTCAGGTATCATAGTTGTCACCCCTTGAGATGATGGAAATGTCTTATTTGTAAATGTCCACAATTCGCCATCCAACGACGGTGGATTTCAGCCTCCCTGCAGCAACCCATTCTATCGCTTTTTCAATTAATTTTCGCTCAAACGCTTTAGCGTTAGAACGAAAATTAACCGGCCCTCTGCTTCAACGCATGACTGATCAAATTCTTGCCCAAGTCCTTGATCGCACCGCCAACTTCCTGGGTGTCTGCTATCACTTGGTCCATCGCCGATAATATCCAGTCACGGTCTTTCTCGTTGATGACCAATGGCGGCAGGAATTTGACCACGTTCATGCCATGGCCCGCCACTTGGCTCAAGATGCGATGGTTCTTGAACAGCGGTATCGTGACGGTTTGGCTAAACAGCCCTTTGTTGGCGGCTTCCAAGCCGGCAAACGCGGCTTTGCGCAAAAAACCGTCGGGGGAGCCAAATTCAACGGCGATCATCAATCCCTTGCCGCGAACTTGCTTCAAAAAGTCATATTTAGGGATCATTGCTTGCAGTCCTGAAATGATCTCGCCGCCGATTTTAGCGGCATTCTCGACCAGCTTCTCGTCTTCAATGACTTGCAGCGAGGCTATGCCGGCCGCCATCGCCATATTGTTCTTGGAAAAGGTTGACCCATGCACCACCGCCCGGTCCATGCGGTTGAACACGGCGTTCATGACTTGGTCGGTCATCGCCACCGCGCCAACGGGTATGAAACCGCCGGAGAGGGCTTTCGCCATTAGGATCATATCGGGTTCCGCACCATAGTGTTCAATCGCCCAAAATTTGCCTGTACGGCCTATGCCACATTGGATTTCGTCGGCAACGAACAGGGTACCCGTCTGTTTGCACAATCTTTGCGCTTCACGCAGATAGTTTTCCGAGGGTAGGTTGACGCCTTTGCCTTGAATAGGTTCGACGATGAACGCGGCAGCGTCTTTGGCGCTTAAAGCCCTTTCCAAAGCGGGTAGATCGTCAAACGGTACGTCCGAGCAGCCTGGCAGTAAGGGTCCGAAACCTTCGCGGAACAGTCCCTCGCCATTCAGGGACAAGGCACCGGTGGTCAGGCCGTGGAAGGCATGTTCGCAATAAACGATTTTTTCGCGTTTGGTGGTATAGCGGGCAAATTTGATGGCCGCTTCCACCGCTTCGGCACCCGAATTGCAAAAAAACGCTTTGGTAAGATTAGGCGGGCAGGTTGCGAGAATCTTTTCCGCCAACAGGCCCGACAGCAAAGAAACGTCCATCTGCACCATGTCGGGTAATTCCGCGTCAAGCACATCTCTCAAAGCTTGCACGATGGTAGGGTGGTTGCGGCCCAAGGCAAATACTCCAAAACCTGAGAGCAAGTCCAGATATTCATCGCCTTTGTTGTCGTACAGATAGGGGCCTTTGGCTTTGGTGTAAACCTTGTCGTATCCGATGGTTTTTAGCACCCGCACCATTTGGGTGTTGAGATATTTATCATGCAGGTCATAGTTTTCTCCTGCGTGTTCGGTGAGCAACTCGGCAATGGTTTTTGACATGGTTTTTCTCTTAATAATTGATGTTACGCAACGAGGTAATGTGCAATCCGTCGGTGTGCAATAGCGTCCTTCGGAGTGTTTGCCGCGGAAAAAGATCAGTCAGGCCCGAAATTTTTGAACCTGGACCTTGCCGTATCACCCATCACATGCGCTTTTACGTTGCGTCATTGTGCCGTTGCGTAAGACCTTTTTTGCCTTTCGCAAAGCGGCATGTCATTCAATGGGCTGCGATTTTTTATCTCACGCAACGACGCAACGTTAAGTGCAAAGCAAGATCTACAAGGCCCACCGTAAACCGAAGCTTGCCAACCCCTTCGACAAGCTCCAAATAGCTTGGATGCCGGATGCATTCGGCGCATCCTTGTCCCCACAGTTTACGCCTAGTGGTAATTGCTGATTACCAACTCGGGTAACATCGGCTATTAATTGTAAAAATGGTGGCGCTTAATGTGCAAAACACTAAAAGCCGGCAACACAACCAGCGCACAGATCAAAGTCATGAACAATCCAATGGAAAGTAGGATGCCCATGGACGCTGTGCCCTCGTGGGAGGTGAACGCCAAACTGCTGAAACTGAAAATAGTCGTCAATGCCCCATAGAACACGCCTTGCGACTCGCTGGTGCCGAGCAGGTTTTCCGCGCTAGAATCCAGATAGTGTAACCGATGGACCATGTGGATGCCGCTGTCCACTCCCAAGCCAAACAGCAACGGCAAAGCAATGATATTGGCAAAATTAAACGGGACTTTGAAGACTACCGTTGATGCCGCCGTGAACAAGGATGCCAACAGCAGAGGCATTAACACCAGTAAGGTGTCCTTCACATTGCGCAGTATGACCAGTAGCAAAAAGCTGATTGCAACTAGGGCAATGCTAAAAGCCTGAACGAATGATTCAATGACTACGTTCATGGATTCCAAGTAGGTAACCGGCAGGTCGGTCACGTCTGAATCCACTTTCTGTGCCTCCTGGATGAATTCCCGCAGGTTTTTCAGGTCGTTCAAATCTTTTTTCGGGTAAACTTGAACACGGTAAAGCCCGGTTTGGCTCAACCACCGTTCTTTGAGCGATGCTGGAAGAGATTGCAAGGTAACGGGTTCCGCGTCTAAACCAAGCTTTAGTTTTTCCATGGTGGCAGTCAAGCCACCCAATAACGCCTGTTGTAGTTTGTCCAGTAACGGTTGGCGAAGTTCCGGGGGTAAGGAATCATAATAATCCAGAAAGTTACCCAGGCTTTCGCTTAATTCCAGCAGGTCGGCGTTACTGCCTTCACCTTTGGCGATTTGCACCAGCATACTGGCTTGAAGCTCCTCCAAACTTCCAATCTTCGCGCTACCCGCCTGTGCCGGAGCGGGATAATTCTCGAGGTGGGTACCCATCAACAAGCCCAGTTCTTCAATGATGGCAAATTTGGCCTCTTGCCCGTCGGGAACCATGTCAAACAGTGTGACAACCTTATCGACCGTGGCCAGTTTTTCAAAACGTCTTTTTTTGTCCAGCACGTCATTCTCGCTAGTGGCCAGCGAAGAGAGTGTCATCGGCGAGGTGTCTTTATCCTGAAGCAAATACTTGAAGGTTTTGACTGATTCGGTACTTTGGTCACGCAGGTTGATGGGGTTGAAATCAGCCGTCACTTGGGTGAGCAAGGCCAGGGCGACAAGGGTTAAAACAACAGTTGACCAACGGATGTGCCGTGCATAACGCAAAGGCCAGTTGGACAGAAGAAAAGATGTTTTTTCTGATGCCTGCACCTGTTTCCTGGATATTCTAAGAGGCATGATTTTCATCAGTGCGGGCAACACAGTGAACGTAGTGAACAAGGCGATGAACATGCTGGTGCCGGCGATGACACCGAGTTCAGACACACCTTCATAATGGGTGGGAATAAATGCGTAAAGGCCGATGGCAGCGGTGAAGGTGCATAAAATCAGGGAAGAGCCTGTGGAGGTTAAGGTATCCCTCAATGCGTCGCGCTGGGATTCACCGCGCATGATCAATTCACGGTAACGCAGGCAGAAATGTGAAGAGTAGGCATCGCCCATGCCAATGAATAATACCGCGAATGCAATGGAAATAAGGTTTAGGTGGCCGATGCTTACGGTGGCAAACCCCATGGACAGGACCAATCCAATACTTAGCGAAACAAAGGTGGCAAACATCAGCTTGAAGGAACGGTAGGCGATCCACAAAGTCGCACAAACCAGTATGAACGAAGCGATACCTGCTATCGCAGTGCTTTGGGTGATGCTATCCATTTCCTCATATTCCAATACGACCTCGCCAGTCATGCTGACATGGACGCTGGAAAATTCGCCCACTGTCGCTTCGGCAATTGACTTTTTTATGGTGACAATGGACTTTTCCGCTGGCAACAATTTCGAGTAGTCCAAGACGGGCGTCAACATGATAAGGCGTTTAGTGACACCAAAACCGCTCTGTTTGTCCAGCATCAGTTGTTGCCAAGACAACTGGAATGGCTTACCCTCCCGCACTGCATCCAAGGATTGGCTGACTTTTCTAAACACCGGGTTCATATCTAGTTCAAGGTCGTCGTCACCAATGGCTTTGATGGCTTGGCCGAGAATGCCAGCCAGCCCGTGCAAGCTATTGTCTTTGGATAGCTTGCCGATAAACGGTTGGGCATTGACTAGTTGTTTGGATATTTTCTCCAGATCACTGGTACTTAGATAAAGCAACCCATTACGGTCGAAAAACTCACCCTCGTCGGGTATATAAACGGATTTGACGGCATCCTTTTTTTCCCGTAGCTCCCTTGCTATCCTATTGACCACTGCGGATGTTTGTTCCGGCGAACTTCCTTCAACGAGCAGCAAAACGGTGCCGGTATCTTGAGGGAATGACTTTTCCAGTTTTATCCGGTTTTGCTGGAAGGGAAGTTGGATGGAAATCATGTCCGCCGTGTTAGTGTTCACGTTGAGATTGTCCATCGTGTATTTGCCAATTAGCCCAGAGGCAACGAGGAATGTCACAATGAGCAACCAAGGGCGATTGAGAATGTTTTTTTCCCACCAATGAATAGTTTTTATAACAAAGCTGTCAGTCGTTGTGCTCATCGTAGCGGGGCCATAGAGGGTTAGGGCGGGGAAATATTGTTTGTGGCTTAAGCAACAGCGAAATGATTTTCGCGCCCAACGGCGGCCACATGACCTAGGGTTTTCATGGCAGCGCCAAAGTGCCTTCCTAGTCGGATTATCCCGACAAAATCGGTCGGGTGCAGTAACGCGCGAAAAAACATCTTGGGGACGTTTAGCACCCCGTTTTCATCGAATGCGTTATGAATGGATGGCGGTATGCTGACATCGACAGTATCTACAATGCTTCGGATCGCTAGAAACGGCAGATTGAAGCGATCAGCGGCGCGGGCGGCTGCGGCACTTTCCATGTCTAGGGCGATGGCTCCGGTGTCGGCAAAGATGGCACTTTTTTCATCTTCCCTGGCTATTATGCGGTCACTTTCCACAAGCACGCCCGAATAAACAGGCAAGGCCCCGTGCAGGAATTTTCCTAGGGGTGAGGGCAGCCCGCCCGCATATCCAACTGGTTCGCGGGCAGGACGCCCTTGCTCCCATTGACCGGCATCGGCAAAATGAGAGTGGTTGTTCAGCAGCAGGGAAAAACGTGCATGCCATTCCGCGTCTGTGGCTATTTGGATACCGTCCGTACAGACAATCCGGGTAGGCAGGACCAAGTCACCGGGATTCATTCCAGGGGCCAAAGCGGCCGCGCATCCCCAACTGATAAGCGAGGTAGCCCCTTTTTCCGCTAAGGCGGCACAGCAAGCTTGCGCCGCCCTTGGCCCTGCGCCTGACAATCCGATGATGCAACCGTCATCCAATTCCAAGCAGCCACCTTCAGGTATCCGCTTAGGGGTGAGGCTGCGGCATTCAGCCGCCATGGCAACAAGGATGCCTATCCTAGTCACGCGATTGCGAAACGCTCATTGCGGAAGCGAGCCAATGCCCACAACGGGAAGAATTTGTCGTAACCATGGTATTTTAAGTAAAACACTTTGGGGAAGCCGGGTGCGGTAAAGCAGGTGTCTTTCCAGAAGCCGTCTGACTGCTGGTTTCTTATCAGATAATCGACACCGGCCTGGACTTCACTAGATTCCGCTTCGCCCGCGGACATCAGGGCGGTCAATGCAAAGGCGGTTTGGAAGGCTGTACCAGTATGGAATTCCCCGCGTTTTTCCGGGCAGGTATCGTGGTAGGTAAAGTTGTCCTCCCCCCAGCCTCCGTCCGCCCGTTGTTTGCTTTTCAACCAAGCCACGGCTTTGCGGACGCTAGGGTCGTCTTTGGGTACGCCAGCGGTCTCAAAGGCCAGCAGGACTGACCAAACACCATAGATGTAATTAGTGCCCCAGCGGCCAAACCATGAGCCGTCTTCCTCCTGCTCTTTCTTCAGGTAAGCTATGCAGCGGTCCAAAACCGGCCGATATTCGGGGTTGGTCTTCACCAGATTGCCGAGGAACATAGCGCAACGTCCCGACACATCAGCAGTGGGCGGATCCAACAGTGCGCCATGGTCGGCGAAGGGAATATGATTCAAATAATAATGGTCATTGTCCACGTCGAAAGCACCATAGCCACCATTGCTGGACTGCATGCCAGCAATCCAGACCCCGGCACGCTGGATAGTTTCGCTGAATTCCTCTTCTTCAGATTGCACCAAGGCATGAGCGACCACGGCCGAATCGTCCACGTCTGGATACCAACTGTTGCCGAATTGGAAAGCCCATCCGCCGCCAGCAAGCTCGGGTCGCTTTACCTGCCAGTCGCCCGGTTCGTCGGTCAGTTGCTTGCTCGCCAACCAACGCAGTCCGTGCCTGATTTGCTCACGGGTTTGCGGGCTTTGTTCGTATTTGTCCACTTCCTGCAAAGCCAAGGAAACTAAACCCGTGTCCCAGATAGGGGAAACGCAGGGCTGGCAGTAAGCTTGGTCGCCTTTGATCACCAACAAGCGCTGGATGGACTCAAGGGCGATACGACGCCGTTCGTCGTCTTTTGGATAGCCTAGGAAATCCATGGCTTCGTAGGCATTTACCATGGCGGGGAAAATTGCCCCCAAACCATCATAGCCGTTAAGCCTTTCCATAAACCAGTCGCGGGCCTTTTCGGTGGCCCTTTTGCGCATCGAGCGTGGTATCAACGGTTCCAATAGGCGACCGAAACGCTCCAAGGCTAAAACGGCTTTGCCTATGGGTGTTTTGACATGGGAGAAATAGTTTTTTTCCTTTTCCGGATCGACGCTGAACAATTCACGCACATTGATGTTGCTTGGGTTCCGCGCCCTGACTTTGTAGGTGCAAAGGATCAGTAACGGCACCATCACGGTGCGCGACCAGTAGGAAATCTTGTCCAAATGGAAAGGAAACCATTTGGGCAGCAACATGATTTCAACCGGAATGAAAGGCACCCCCCGCCAAGGGATTTGCCCGAACATGGCCAGCATGATGCGAGTGAAGACGTTCGCCTTCGCCGCCCCGCCTTGGGAGAGTATCCATGCGCGGGCTTTGCGCATATGCGGGGCATTGATGTCGTCACCGGCCATTTTTAATGCGTAATAGACCTTGACGGTACAAGAAATGTCGCCTTCTCCGCCTCGGAACAGCGGATAACTGCCGTCTTCGGTTTGGTGGATACGCAGAAAATTGGCGATTTTTCCTTGCAAATCTTCGTCGATCTCATCCATGAAGTGCATCATCAATATGTATTCGGAAGGGATGGTGCAATCAGCTTCTAGCTCGAAGACCCAATAGCCCTCTTGGCTTTGCAGGCGAAGCAGGTGTTCTTTCGCACGTTCGATGGCACCGTCCAGAGGCGATTGCATTGAGCCAATGAAGGCTGAATCAATGCCAGAAAGTAAGCTTGCTTCTTTAAACATTAGGTATTTCCTCTTAGGGTTTCGACTTCACGGGTGTCGTCACGGTAGCCGCAAGGGCTAAAACTTGGCGATCAGGTATGGGAAGCCCCCTGCCAACTAAATAAAACAAAGACTTTAAAGAAATATTGCTACGCCTCGCAAGGCGGCTGCCGACAATAACGGCTTTGACGCTACGGCGGGTGATTTTGACCTGCCGCGAATCGCTGAAATAAGGGTGGGCATTGATTTTGCGAAGGGTCAGCATGGCCATGCCCAATGCCCATAAGCAAAACTCTCTGATGCCTGTCTCATGAGAAGGGATAAGCAAAGTATATTCCAAGGCATTACGCAAATGCGCGTGGGCAACCCCGATCAACTGCTGGAAGCCCTCGACGAATTTCGGGTTGGCATGGTTGGGCTGCAAGTCAGCAAGATCCAAGCCTTTTGCCGCAAAGATGCTACGCGGCAACCAACAAACACCGCGTGAATGATCGTCCCAAAGGTCTTTCAAGATATTAGTCATCTGCAAACCTTGGCCGAAGGACACGCCCAACTTCATCATGACATCATGGTGTGAGTTGATCTCGGGCGAATAATGACAAAACAAACGGGTCAACATTTCCCCAACCACTCCGGCAACATGGTAACAATAACTGTCCATTGCCTGCATATCGGCTAATCCATGGCTCAAGTCGCTATCTTGGAACTCTGCCATGCCTTTGCCCATGATTGCGACACACTGGCTTAAAGCCTCTCGTTGCCCATCGTCTAGCCCATGGGTGATGGCGATGACCCTAGGCATTAAGCGGATCAGTTCGCGCTCCAACGGAATAGTCTGATCCGAAAGCAGGGGTGTCAGTGCCTTTGAAAGTTTCTCCGGCGTTTCCCTGTCGGCGACAACGGCGATGAATTGGCTACAGAACTCCCGTTTCTGGGCAGAGTTTAGCGACACTTCATCTTCAATGGTGTCGACGATGCGGCACAGTAAATAGGCATTGGAAACCGGCTTGGCCAAACCCTCCGGCAATTGCGGAATGGTCAAGGCAAAAGTACGGGACACTCCCTCCAGCAAGCGAGCCTGTAGCTCATCGTCTGGCAGCGAGTCGAGTTCCGTCGTCGTGTTCTCTGAACGATTTCCGTTCATGCTGGCGTCTCGGTTTTCAGTTGTTTAGGTTTATCAATTCACAATACCACTTAATGCCCCATCAGGTTTGTTTGGGTGTGTAGTGAAGGCTTAAACACCCTTCACCTCCCAAAGGCATTGTTGAAGAGTTGCATAAAAGTCATAAAATTCTATCGTTTTTTGCATTCACGTCAAGCTATGTTGTAAATTTGCGAAAAATATTGAGAAAAAAACAACGCAACGCGCCGATTTTGCTTTATCATATATGTCAAGCTAACTGCTTTCAAATTGAACATTATGAGTGGAAAACGTATAGTGGCCTGAGAAAACCTCTGCCTCAAGCGGTCTTAAATATACCGGCAATTCAGCCGAAGAGTGGGTCCGGGTAGCAAGGCGACTAATGCCCTATCGGACTAAAAGTTACAAACAGATACAACCAGGAGAAATGAAAATGGGCGTTCCTTTGCGTCAACAAATTACCGTAGCGAGCTACCTGCTAAAGCAAAAGCTAAAGGGCGTAAAACGTTATCCTCTGGTGCTTATGCTTGAACCGTTGTTCCGTTGCAACTTGGCCTGTGCCGGTTGCGGCAAAATTGATTACCCCGATGAAATCCTTAATCGCAGGCTTAGCGTCGATGACTGCTTGGCTGCGGTTGACGAATGCGGCGCGCCTATCGTCTCCATAGCCGGTGGGGAGCCGTTGTTGCATAAAGAACTTCCCCAAGTAATAGATGGCATTATCGCCCGCAAGAAATACGTCTACCTTTGCACCAACGCATTGCTGTTGAAAAAAAGGATGGATGATTATACACCGTCACCCTATTTGACCTTGTCCATCCATCTGGACGGAAACCGCGAGCGCCACGATGCCTCCGTTTGCCAAGCAGGCGTGTTTGACCGGGCGGTGGAAGTCATCAAGCTGGCGATTGGCAAAGGTTTCCGCGTCACCGTCAACTGCACGCTTTTCCAAGGCGAATCAGCGGAAGAAATCGCCGAGTTTCTTGATTACGTCAAGGCATTGGGCGTGGAAGGCGTGACCATCGCGCCGGGGTTTAGCTACGAGCATGCGCCGCTGAAAAACATCTTTATCAAGATGCGCGAGAGCAAGGAACTGTTCAGGAATGTGTTCAAAATCGGCAAGGACCGTCAGTGGCCGCTAAACCACTCTCCCTTATACTTGGATTTCTTGGCTGGCAACCAAAGCTACAATTGCACACCTTGGGGCAACCCCACCCGCAATGTCTTTGGCTGGCAAAAACCTTGCTACTTGTTGGTGGACGAAGGCTATGCACCTAGCTTCAAGTCCTTGATGGAAGAAACCCCTTGGCATAAATATGGCAATTCGAAAAATCCGAAATGCGCCAACTGCATGGCCCATTGCGGTTTCGAGGCTACAGCAGCCGACGACTCCATCAGCAATCCTCTGAAAGCACTTTGGGCAGGCATCATGGGACCACGCACCCACGGGCCAATGGCACCCGAGCCTGTTCCCGAATGGGTGAACCAGCCTGGGGAAGCCGGTCCGGTCAAGGCACGCCCCACCATCCGCATTGAAGCAGTGGAATAATCCGCTCACACTCGGCAAAAGCCCGCCACCGTCGCCGGTCGCGGGCTTTTGTGTTTGGTAAGGCTCTCGTTTCGTCTCTCAACGGTCTTTCAATATCTCGTCCCAATATGATTAAAACAATATGGCTTTCTTATGATCTTGGCGTTAAAGGTGATTACTCTAGTTTGTATTCATGGCTGGATAACCACAATGCAGTTGAGTGTGGGGATAGTTTAGCGACTCTCAAATATGAGGTATCCGATGAGGAAGCCCTACCCAACATATTGAAAAATGATTTAGAGTCAAATGTTACATTTGGAAAATTGGACAGGGTTTATCTTGTTTGGAAGAACAAACAAGGTGTGAACAATGGCCGGTTTATTATCGGAAAACGTAAAGCCTCACCTTGGCAGGGTTATGGAGCATCTGAGGTCGAGGATGATAGTTAATGGCAAAGAAGATATTAGTTGATACTGGATTTTGGTTCGCGCTATTTAATGAACGCGATGATTACCATAGCGAAGCATTAGCTCTTCAAGACGACATTCAAATTCACTCGCTTCTTGTGCCTTGGCCAACTCTTTATGAAGCAGTAAACACAAGATTTATTAGAAGAAAGCATGATGTTGCGCGACTAAGACGATTTCTTGAGTTGCCTTCAACAATTTTGATTGAAGACGAGCCTTATCGTGAAAGTTCTTTGCAATTTGTTCTTGAAAATAGATTTTATTCTTACAGCTTAGTAGATCATGTCCTGCGGTCAATGCTTTCCGACACATCGTTGTCTATTGATGGATTCGTTGGATTCAACCCGGCCGATTTCTATGACGTGTGTGATTCAAGAGGAATTGAAATGCTATACCGTTAATATAGCTATTCCAGAGGATTTAAAAAACACAACGCTTCTTGATCGAGTCTTTTGAATTTAAAAATCATTTAATTCATTATATGCCAAAATGAACTCGTTTTTGCTTGTAATATCTGTTTTTGCTTCAACGATTTGGTTTATCGTACTCATCTTGCCCTGGCGACCTTGGCTTAATGGCGAAACCTTGGAACCAGAATTGGCGGACAGCTATGACCTATCGGATGTGACTGTTCTAATTCCCGCCCGTAACGAGGCGGACGTGATAGCGGACACCCTAAATGGACTGGCGAAACAGGGAAGAGGGCTTAAGGTGTTGCTTGTGGATGATGCTTCCGATGACGGTACGGCAGCCGTTGCCAAGCAGGTCGATGAGTGTGATCTCCGCATTATTAACAGCCAGAGTTTGCCGGATGGCTGGAGCGGCAAGCTTTGGGCCTTGGAACAAGGGGTAGGGGAAGTCAAAACGGCTTGGACTCTGCTGCTGGATGCCGACATTTTGCTCGCACCCGGCATGGTTGCAGGACTGCTAACCAAGGCAAAAAACGACAATCGGCAATTGGTTTCCATTATGGCCTGCTTGCGCATGGAATCCTTCTGGGAAAAACTGCTGATGCCCGCCTTCATCTATTTTTTCAAGCTGCTCTATCCATTCCGATTGGCAAATTCCGACACCCCTTATGTCGCAGCGGCAGCCGGTGGGTGCATTTTGCTGAAAACCGACGTAATCGCCCAAATTGGCGGGTTTTCCACCATCCGTGGCGCGATTATCGACGACTGCAACCTAGCTAGACAAGTCAAGAAAAGTGGCAATCGAATCTGGATTGGACTATCCCATTCCGTTGTCAGTATGCGTTGTTATGACCGGCTCGAACCTATTTGGGAGATGGTTGCCCGTTCGGCCTTCACCCAATTGAGTTATTCCGTTGGATTGTTAATGCTTTGCACCCTGATGATTGCATCGCTCTTTGTGATGCCTGTTTTGGGCATCGCCTGGGGTGCGGACCAAACGCTAGTTTGGTCTCTTTTTGCCTATGCCAGCCTAATAATCTGTTATTGGCCTACATTGCGCTATTACCGTATGAATGGCGCATGGGCTTTGTTGTTGCCGGTCATCGCTTGCTTTTACCTCGCCATGACTTGGGCCTCCGCTTTTCGATTCTGGCAAGGGATTCGAAGCCAGTGGAAAAACCGGGTTTACTCGGTCAAGTAGCTTAGGCCGGACAACATCTTATTGCGTTGCCCGACAATCAATTGTCGGGCGCAAAGCACAAGAAACGCGACCAACCTTATTCTACAGGCCTTGAAAAAGAAAGCCAGGGTGACGCTTGGAGTGCAAGGCTTTCCTTGCCAATACATGGCCTCGCAAGCAGGCCTTGCACTCCTAAATCACCCCCACTTACCTTACCGCCTTGACTTGCCTTTCTTTGCCGCTTTTGACGGCTTCGCTGTGGTCTTCACAACAACGTGTTTGGGCCGGGATTTAACATGGCTGACACTGTGATGCTTTGCCGTGTGGGCAGGGTGTACCCCACGACGGGCCTTGGCGGCAGGATGCGCAGAATGCGCCTTATGTCGATGAGGCTCGGCCCGCAAACGGGCATGATGGCCCCTCGCATGATGGGAAACATGCCTTTGCGCAGGATGATGAGCATGTCCTTGGTGCAATTTATGTGCAGGGCGAGATGCTGCATGGGCTTGACGGTGATGGACCTGCTTGGAAACAGGGACAGGCCGGTGGGCGTGTCTATACCCATGCCGTAAATGATGGACCCGGTGGGATGCATGAGCGTGACGGTGATGCACTGGCCTAGAAGCATAGACAGGCCGATGGGCGTGTCTATGCCCATGCCGTAAGTGATGCATCCGGCGGGAGGCATGAACTTGACGGTGATGGACAGGCCTGGAAGCATGGACAGGCCGGTGGGCGTGTCTATACCCATGCCGTAAATGATAGACCCGGTGGGATGCGTGGGCATGACGGTGGTGCACATGCCAAGAAGCATGGACAGGCCGGTAATCATGTCTGTGGCTATGTCCATGCCGGTAAGCATGTTGATGTCGGCTGGCATGCCTGTGGGCCACCCTGTGCCAAGAAGGATGGGGGTGATAGTGTCTGTGCCGGTGAGACCGATGGCTAACACCATGGAACCTAACCCGGACGGCCCTTCGGTAGCCAGAACCATAGCTACCGGAACTCGACGGCTCGGACGCATTTTGGCCCGAACTTTGACTGCGTTGGGCGTTGCGCCGATGCATCCAACCTTGGATTTCGCGCACCCGGTCACGGTAATCGACGGCCTCTTCTTCCTCGTCATCCTCCTCGTCATCGTCTGCGGCAGCCAACATCAAGTAATGGGAACCCGCCACATGGGCATCATTGCCCACAGCATAGCCGTTCGTCGCTAGGGACAGCAGCCCCATGGCAATGGGTAGGGATAGGAACAGGTGGGATTTCACTTTCATATCGAGTTGGATAGCGGAAACAATAGCCTATCTTAACGGTTTTTTCCCGTTCAGAGAATGGACTAGACTGTTAATGGGAAGTTGCCTGTGGGAAGATTGAGTCGGTCAGGTCAGGAGGACGATTTTTTTGGTGGGTTCCCACAAGCCACACTCGCCCCTGGCATAGCTCTCCCCGCTCGCGGAAGATGGGCGTAATTTGATGGCATTGCAAACCGATTTTTGCGTCTTTGAGTGAAATCTGCTTTTTGGAATTGTCGAACATTCATGTGTTCAAATGCAGTATCGCCACACTTGTGTATAACGCTAGCGTGAAGAAAACTGGCCGCTGTGCTTCGATGTGGTCAAGGAGCACCCGCACAGCCCTAGATTGCAGACACTTCCGGCCCAAGCCGTCACTGTCGCGCATGGCCTACATCGCCTATATTCCCGCCGCCTTCAACTTTCTTTCCCAATCCAGCGAAGTCTTGACGATAAAGTCCAAATCGTCGTATTTTGGGGTCCAGTTCAGCGTGCGGCGGATTTTATCCACGGCGGCAACCAAGGCGGGCGGGTCGCCAGCACGGCGGGGATGGTGCTCAATCTTGATGGGTGTACCGTTGACACGATTCACGGCATCTATCACCTCCCGCACACTATAGCCATGACCGTACCCGCAGTTTAACAGGTTTGACCCGCCGCCTTTGCGCAGATAATCCAAGGCTTGGATATGGGCATCGGCGAGGTCGCTGACGTGGATATAGTCACGAACGCCGGTTCCGTCGGGTGTCGGGTAGTCATCACCGAAAACCAAAAGCTTTTCACGTTTGCCGACAGCCACTTCGACAGCCACCTTAATAAGCAAGGTGGCGTTACGCGTGGATTGGCCAATCTGGCTTTCCGGGTCGCTGCCAGCGACGTTGAAATAGCGCAGGATGACATGGCGGAGCGAAGAAGCGGCAGACAAGTCGCGCAGCATCATTTCACTCATCAGTTTTGACGAGCCATAAGGGTTGATGGGCGCAGTGACCGTATCCTCTGAGCAGATAGTGTCTTTCGGGATGCCGTAGGCTGCTGCGGTGGAGGAAAAAATGAAGTGTTTGACTCCCGCCTGCTGGCAGCATTGCAGCAGATTACGGGTGTTGCAAGTATTGTTTCCGTAATACTTCAGCGGGTTCTCAACCGATTCAGGCACTATGGTATGGGCCGCGAAATGGATAACGGCTTCTATGTCATGCTGTTGGAGGATTTTCGAGACCAACTCGCTATCACCCGTGTCGCCTTCGACGAATTCACCAAACAGGATAGCCTCACGGAAACCAGAACTGAGGTTGTCGAGAATAACGAGTTTTTCGCCCATGGAACCCAATTGCTTTACAACGTGGCTACCAATGTAGCCAGCACCACCAGTAACCAGTATGCCTTTTTGGGCCATTTGATACTCCTGAAAACTTATAATATAGGTTATTTCACGATTATTAGAAAAAATCGTCCAAGAGGGGCTCGATTTCCACCCACTCCCCTGGCTTGACCCCTGCATTATCCTTAGGCAAGACAATCAAACAATTGGCCCGGCTCATGCCAAGCAACTGATGCGCACCCTGACCGCTGAAGCCAGTGACGGAAACCCCCCCTTCGCTGTCCGATTCAAATTGGCCGCGTTGGAATTCCATCCTCCCTAGTGATTTTTTTAAAGGTGTGCGGCAAATGGCCTGTAAACGCAAAGGAGGCATAGGGTTAGCGCCCATCATCTGAAGTAGTGCGGGGCGGACCAATTGCCGGAAAGTGACCATGACGGCAACGGGATTGCCGGGCAACCCGAATAACCAAGCGGGTCCGATGCGTCCGAAAGCGAAGGGTTTGCCTGGTTTGACAGCCACTTTCCAGAAACTAACCTGACCCAGTTCAGCAAGGGATGCAGTAACGAAATCTGGGTCGCCGACAGACACGCCCCCTGAAGAGACAATGGCATCTGCTTGCCGCATGGCATCCAGCAGAGCCTTTTTCACCACTGTTCCATCGTCGGGTACGACACCCATGTCGATGGCTTCTATGGACGGGCAGTTTAGCAGGCTGTGGAGCAGGTAACGGTTGCTGTCGTGGATTTGGCCGTATATCAAAGGCTCCTCGACGGGGCGCAATTCGTCACCCGTGGAGAAAAAGGCCACACGGAGCCTGCGGGTGACGGTTGCCATGGGAAATCCGGCAGAGGCCATAAGGCCCAAGTCAGCGGCCTGTAATATTTTACCTCGTTCCAGCAAGCATTCTCCCGAACGGATTTCGTCGCCGATTGGGCGCACATTGGCATGCTGCGAAACCTCTCTAGCCAGCCGAATGTGGTCAGCGTCACGAATTACATCCTCTTGCATGATAACCGTGTCCGCCCCTGCTGGAATAGCCGCGCCGGTGAATATGCGCACACATTGGCCTGGACCAAGCAATCCTTCGTAAGGTTTGCCGGCGAAGGAGGTTCCGATAACGGTAAGAGAAGAATCCATCTGCCCGGTTATGTCACCATGGCGGAACGCATATCCATCCATGGCGGAGTTCGGGAATGGCGGCAGGTCAATCGATGCCACGAGTCTCTCCGCCAGGACACGGCTCCGTGCTTGTTTGAGTGGTATGCACTCAACCCCTGAAATCGGCGTGACGGACTCGCAGATGCGAGCTTGAGCCTCTGCCAAAGTCAAAGAATTCACAGGTTCTGCACAACGGTCAGTTTGTTCCATGGTGAAGCAGGAAGTCATAGATGAAATTGGCAATTGGAACGGGAGAATTGATGTCGAATTGGGGGAGTTCGGTTTCGACCGGTAATTTTCCGTCTGTGGCGATGGCAATGATGCAAGGGTCATCGGGAAATAGCAAGGGTTTGCCTTGGGATGGGCGATGCAATTCAATCTTAGGAAAATGCTCCAGCTTAAATCCTTCCACTAAAATGATGTCTACGCTAGTATGGTCAAAAAAAGACAATTCCTCCGCCAGACTTCGCTCACGGACCACATCGTGTTCGGTGATGATGGCGCGGCGAATTGGGGAGGAAAGCATCACCGGGCTGGCCCCCGCCTTGCGCAATTCATAGCTGTCCTTGCCGGGCTTGTCGATTTCAAAGTCGTGGTGGCTTTTTTTAACCAAGCCCACCCGCAAACCTTTTTCTTTTAGTAGCGGGATAATCTGTTTCAACAGAGTCGTTTTGCCTGTCCCGCTGTAACCCGCGAAGCCTAGAGCATTCGATAATTTAATTTGGCTCATGGCACAATGGGCAAAGGATAAACAAACTCAAAGGCAAAAGGCAACTCCTTAGTAGCCGGAGGGACGAAGCCAATACAAAATTCCCGATCAAAAAAATGGTTTCTCAGTATTTGGGGGGTGGAAAGGAAAGCTGCAATAGTATAGTTTACCAATCGAAAGAAGGAAACGTGATGTTCCCTCACCTGAATTATGATAAAGTAAAGCTTTATTGTTGCTGCAAATTAAAAAATCTAGACTCCCAAAATTTATGGCAAAGTTGAGTGATAGCGGAAATCCGCATCAACACATTTCAAAGCAATATGATAACGAGTTGCTCGATATTCGCAGCCGTGTCCTCGCTTTGGGTGGGTTGGTCGAAGAACAGATCGAGGCTGCAGTGGTTGCCTTGGTTCAGGGAGACGTTGAGTTGGCTAGGCGTGTCATTGAAAACGATGGCAAAGTCAATTTGATGGAGGTCTCAATTGACGAGGATTGCATGCAAATCTTAGCGCTAAGGCAGCCTAGCGCGAGAGATTTACGTTTGGTGGTGGCGGTTATCAAGACTATTATTGATCTTGAACGCATGGGCGACGAAGCCAAAAGGATTGCCCGGCACGCCATTGACCTGTCGTCTTGCCTATCGGTGAAAAATCAGCTTACTGAAGTCGAGCAACTCGGCAAGCATGTACGCGCGTTGTTGAGAAATGCTTTGGATGCATTTGCACGCATGGATGTGGATACCGCTTTGCATGTGGTGCAGTGCGACAAATTGGTGGACGGGGAGTATGAAAACATCATGCGCCAACAAATCACATACATGATGGAAGACCCAAGGTCAACCCCAGCATGTTTGGACATCATGTGGACATCAAGATCCTTGGAACGAATTGGGGATCGCTCGTGCAATATCTGCGAATATGTCATTTATTATGCAAAGGGGAAAAATATCCGCCATATCAGCATCGAACAGGTCCAGAAGGATCTTCTAGTTGGTTAATTCTTCATTTCTTATCTGTTTGCAAATGAGCCGTCTTTTATCTGTCGCCGTAATCATTGTAGCGTTGTTTTCTTCGTCCTTGGCTTGGTCGGACTCCTCATTCGTCATTGAGGATATTCGCGTGGATGGTCTGCAACGCGTATCAACGGGTACGGTATTCAATTACCTGCCACTTAAAGTAGGCGACACCTTTGATCCAAGTGAATCGCCATCTATAATCAAGGCATTGTTTAAAACGAATTTTTTTAAGGATGTTCGGATAGGAAGGGATAGGAATGTGTTGGTGGTGACAGTGGAAGAGCGCCCAATCATCGACAGTATCAAGATAGAAGGCAACAAAGACATCAGTTCGGATGACCTCAACAAAGCCCTCAAAAGCGTGGGCTTGTCGGAGAGCAGGGTGTTTGACCGTCAGATTTTGGACAGAGTCGAACAAGAGCTTCGCCGGCAGTATTACAGCAGGGGCAAATATGGCTTGACAATCGAATCTGACGTTAAAGAACTGTCCAGAAACCGAGTGTCGGTCACCCTAAAAATATCCGAAGGCAAAGTCGCAAAGATCAAACAAATCAATATCGTCGGCAACAAGGCTTTTGAGGACGATACATTGATTAAGAATTTTGAATTGGGAACCTCAAATCTGCTGTCTTTTTATACAAAAAACGATCAATATTCCAAACAGAAACTGTCAGCCGATTTGGAACGGCTGCGCTCTTATTACATGGATCGTGGCTATATTAACTTTGATATTGACTCCACCCAAGTTTCCATAACACCCGACAAAAAGGAAATATACATTACCATCAACGTCAAGGAGGGCGAAATATTCAGCGTCAATGAAGTAAAACTGACTGGAAAAACTATCGTACCCCCGGAAGAGTTGACACCGTTAGTCCTCATCGGCCCAGGCGACATCTTCTCGCGCAAATCTGCGACGGAAACATCCAAGGCCATCTCTGACCGTCTAGGTAATGAAGGTTATATATTCGCAAACGTCAACATGGTCCCTGATATAGTCCCGTCCAACAAGACAGTCAACATGACTTTTTTCATTGATCCAGGCAAGCAAGTCTATGTACGGCGAGTCAATATGCAAGGAAACACCAAAACCCGCGATGAAGTGTTGCGCAGGGAAATGCGACAGATGGAGGGGGCTTGGGCATCGACAACCAAAATAGAGCGTTCAAAAACACGGCTTTCGCGCCTAGGTTATTTTCAGGAGGTGAACGTGGAAACCCCTGCGGTTCCTGGCACAGCCGACCAGATTGACGTAAACTACACAGTGACTGAGAAAGCCTCTGGAAATCTGATGGCAGGCGTGGGTTACTCCCAAGTGCAGGGCATTATCTTCAATGCCAGCGTGACCCAAGACAACATATTCGGCTCGGGCAAAAGAGTAAGCTTCAGTTTCAACAACAGTTCCTACAACACAATCTATAACCTCGGCTATACCAATCCCTATTTCACCTTGGATGGCATAAGCTACGGATGGAACATCAACTACCGGGCCACCAATGCCTATAGCGCAAACCTTGCCAACTATTCCAGTGATATTTTTTCGGTCGGGCCTAACTGGAGTTTTCCGCTCAGCGAGTTCAGCAGTTTCAACGTGAATGCCAATTATGAGCACACGCGATTAAAAACCGCAACCGCTTCGGGTTATTGCACATTTCCCAACACGACGAGTACATGGACATTAAACGCGCCTTTTAGTGAAGTCTCACCTAATCCCTGCGGAGTGAATGGACTCAATGGTGTCTATACACCAACGTCATACGACAGTTCAACTGAAATTCAAAAGTTTGTAAATGGAACCACTACTGCATATGGTGTTCATCTACCAGGATATGGCTCCAGTTTCAACACCTACGGATTAGGCATAGGTTACGTCCATGACACCCTGAACCGTGCGATTTTTGCCACGAGTGGTGGTTCGCAGCGCTTATCCGTAATGGGTACGATGCCGTACAGCGATCTTACTTATTGGAAGGCCAGCATCACGGCCGTGCAATATTTTCCCATTGCTAAGGATTTGACCCTGCTGCTGAAAGGCGATGTAGGCTACGGCGGTGGTTACGGTTCAACCCATGGGCTACCGTTTTTTGATAATTTCTACGCTGGTGGGCCGCTCTCCGTAAGAGGCTGGATGGCCAATACGCTGGGTCCTAGGGATTCCCCATCGGTGCAAGCGTTGAACAACGGCATGCAACCACGGCCCTTCGGCGGGTCGAGCAAACTGGTCGGCACGACGGAATTGCAGTTTCCGGTGCCTTTTATGACGGAAAACAAGAGCGTAAGACTTGGCATATTTTTTGACGCAGGCAACGTATTTGCCGGCGGCTTCGATCTTGGCCAAATGCGATTTTCCACCGGTCTCTCGGCAAAGTGGCTCTCGCCCTTTGGCGCACTGACTTTCAGTGTCGCCGAGCCACTGAATGCCAAAACGCAGTGTTATGGGGTTAATACCCCGTCTTATAACCCACCTACCTCTGGCTGCGCTTCTGGAGAAGCAATAGCGGATCAGGTGCAACGCTTCCAATTTTCCTTCGGTCAGGGGTTTTGATTGGGCAAACTCAGAATTGCTGTGAAAAGGGGTTTTTTGTCGTTCGCTGGGTTTAGTTCTTGTATAATGTCCATACTGGTTAACCAGAACGAGGCGTCCATGACTGGGCCACCAAACTATGAAAACCGCATCGAAAGCATGCGCCAATTATGCCTGAATGTTCAACCTTTTGATTTGGAGTGAAATTTGAATATGTCTAATGCAAGCCTTTGGGGCGTGTTGCTGGGATTTTTTGTAATGATGAACGCGCCAACCGTTGGTGCCGAACAGCCACCGGATTTTGACCTGGGAACCGGAGGTGGTGGTGGCAAGGGTCAGACTTCTGGGCTGAAGATAGGCGTGGTGGATGGTGCCGCATTGATGGAAAAGGTTGCCCAACGTGAACAAACATCAAAAAAGCTGGAGCGGGAATTTTCTGCACGTCAAAAAAAGCTCAAAGCCGAAGAAGAGGAAGTGAACAAGATTAAAGATCGCTTAGTCAAGGAAGAAGGTGTACTGAGTGAGGAAGAAAAAGCCAAATTAGCTAAGGAGGGTCAGAAACGATTTCTGGATCTCAGAAATGCTGAAGCTGAGTACAGCCAGGATTTCAACCAGACCCGCAACGAAGAGCAGCAGAAATTATTTAAGATTGTCATTGAAGCCGTACAAGCAGTGGCTAGGGATGAAAGCTATGATTTGATTTTGGATAAGGGTGCCGCACTTTTAGCCAGAGATTCGATCAATGTGACTGCCAAGGTGGCAAGCAAACTTGAAAGTGGCGAGGGCAGTTCCAAATCCTCGAAGAAGCCATAACACATTCTGAATCTAAGCAAGTTCCTAACCTTAAGGAAAAAACCATTGGATATTCAACAAATAAAGGAATACCTGCCACATCGTTATCCGTTTCTTTTAGTTGATCGGGTTATTGAATGCGAACCTGGAAAACGGCTCTTGGCCATTAAAAATGTAACCTTCAATGAGCCATTCTTTCAGGGGCATTTTCCAGGGCTTCCCATAATGCCCGGAGTCCTAATCATTGAAGCGTTGGCCCAAGCCACTGGCTTACTGGCAGGCAATACTGCTCCTGATGTGTTAGGCAAGGGCAAAACCTACTACCTTGTAGGTATAGACAAAGTCCGTTTCAAACGCCCTGTCGTACCGGGCGACCAACTCAAGCTGGAAGTCTCATATCTTCGCCACAAAAGAAATATATGGCAGTTTGATTGCCGCGCCCAAGTGGAAGATGAACTGGTGGCCAGTGCGGAAATCATGTGTGCCGCAGCGGAGCAGAATTCTTGATTCACTCGACAGCCATCATTGATCCGTCGGCCGAGTTGGCCGATGATGTGATTGTCGGACCTTTCAGTGTGGTGGGTGCGGGGGTTCGAATCGACTCAGGCTCAATCTTAGGCTCCCATGTGCTTGTCAAGGGACCGACAAGCATTGGTAAAAACAACCGCATTTTCCAATTCTCATCGGTTGGTGAAGACACCCAAGACATGAAATACCGAGGTGAACCCACTCGATTGGAAATTGGAGACCGTAACATCATCCGTGAATATTGCACTATTCATCGTGGCACGGTTCAGGACAAGTGGTTAACCAAGATTGGAAACGATAACCTGTTTATGGCCTACACTCATGTTGCCCATGACTGTGTGGTCGGCAACCATGTCATCATGGCCAACGCCGCTTCAATTGCAGGTCATGTGCTGGTTGAGGATTTTGCCATACTGGGTGGTTTCACTTTGGTCCATCAGTTTTGCAAAATCGGTCGATATAGTTTTTCCGCGATGGGGAGCATCATCTCAAGAGACATACCGCCCTATGTTTTAGTTGGAGGCCAGCCTACCAAGCCACACGGCATCAATGCTGTCGGGTTGGAAAGGCAGGGGTTTAGCCAGGATGCAATCCGCCAGATCAAAAAGGCTTATAAAGTTGTTTATAAATCCGGTCTGAAACTTGAAGAAGCTATTTCGACTCTGGAGGAAATGACTGGAGACACACCCGAAGTTGAGAGTTTGGTCAATTTCCTCAAACAGACTCAACGTAGCATATTGCGGTAAGATTATTTTGCCCTACCCATGCCCTCCAGCAATTTTCATTTTGGCGAACATTATAAGGGTGGGGTTGGAACGCGCCCCTACGCCGGCACTAATTACGAATTATCAATGTATTACGAACAGGATGCGGAATGTCAATTCGTAGGGGCTGCTTCCAAACCCGCCCGGTTTTCTTCAAAATTAGAATTGCTGATGCCCTCGGTGGCTTTTGACACTCCTCTTATCGCCGGCATGGATGAAGTGGGGCGCGGTTGCATTGCCGGTTCTGTTGTCGCGGCAATCGTGATTCTGCAACCCGACATTGAGATAGAGGGTCTTGACGACTCAAAGCAACTGAGCCCTATGCGACGTGAGAGCTTGTCTCTACAAATAAAACAAAGTTCTTTGGCATGGGCAATAGGGCGAGCAGAACCCAGCGAGATTGATAGGATTAATATTCTCCAAGCCACACTGCTTGCAATGCGGAGGGCTTATGATGCCTTGGCTGTCAAACCTGGCTGGGTTAAAGTGGACGGCAACCGTTTTCCCAATATTCCATGCAATGGGGAAGCTATTATTGGCGGGGATGCCTGTGTACCCCAGATCTCGGCGGCATCTATTTTGGCAAAGATTTCGAGAGACAGAGAAATGGCGATACTAGATGCCCTGTATCCGGGTTACCGATTTGCTGATCACAAGGGCTATCCCACCCAGGCACACAAGGCAAAACTCAAAGAGTTAGGGGCAACGCCGATACACCGCCTTAGTTTTGCACCGGTTTCAAGGGTTTTACCCATCGGTAATAATAAATGAATATTCTAGCCATCAGCCTTGCTGGAGAGGGTTTTGTTAGTCATAAGGGGCGCAAAGCCTTGTCCGGCATTTGCAAGCAGCGTGTTGACGGACCCGTCCATGTGACTAAGGAAGGCATAGTGGGCGACTTCCAAGCCGACCAAGAAAACCATGGCGGCATTGACAAGGCGGTTTATGCCTATGCAGTGGAAAATTACCACTTCTGGGAACAGGAGCTTGGCAAAAAACTTCCCTATGGCCAATTAGGGGAGAATCTTGCGGTTAGCGGCATGACTGACGAGCTTGTCCATATCGGCGATATCTTCCGAATGGGAGCATTGGAATTCCAGGTCACCCAACCGCGTGTACCCTGCTTCAAGCTAGGCATGAGGATGGAGGATGAAGCATTCGTCGGTCGCTTCCACTTTTCAGGCCGGGTTGGTTTTTACCTTCGAGTGCTTAAGGAAGGACAATTAAGCCCCGGAGATGCTGTCGAACGACTGCACGTGGATACCGTCCAATTATCCATACGCGATGCCATGCTCGCGCTTAATAAAAACCCCCGCCAACAGGAGATCATCGCTCTCGCCTTGGAAATTCCTGCGTTGTCCTTGGCTTGGCGCGAAAGTCTAAAGAAGAAACAGAAATGAATCCAGCCATCTTTCCCGATGCGCCAGTCGATATGGACGAAATTGCCCGGTTTATACACGAGGATTTGGGCAGCATAGACCTTACCGCGCTGATCGTTCCGGCAACAACCTTGGCCGAGGCCCGTGTTTTAACCCGCGTCGATATGGTGTTATGCGGTGGCCCATGGTTTGAAGCGGTGTTTGCGCTCCTTGATCCCACCGTCCATATAAACTGGTTGGTCAGCGAGGGGGATCAAGTTTCGGCAAATGAACTGATATGCAAACTGACAGGTCCGGCACGATCATTGCTCACTGGGGAGCGGACAGCATTAAACCTATTGCAAACCTTATCGGGGACCGCTACCCTTTCACGTCGCTTTGCTGAGGAAACAGAAGGCACCGGGCTGGTTGTGCTGGACACCCGCAAGACCATTCCTGGCCTGCGCAACGCCCAAAAATACGCAGTGCGTTGTGGCGGCTGCTCCAATCACCGGTTTGGTTTGTACGACGGCATCCTCATCAAAGAAAACCATATCACTTCGGCGGGTTCCATTGGATTAGCCGTCCGCCAGGCGATTGAACTGGATGCCAATGTTCCCATTGAAATCGAAGTGGAAACCCTTGACGAATTAACGCAGGCGCTTAATGCGGGTGCGAACCGTATCATGTTGGATAATTTTGACTTGGACATGATGCGCAAGGCCGTGACACTGAATGCCGGACGGGCGAAGCTGGAGGTATCAGGCAATGTCAGCCTAGAAAAAATCAAAGCCATTGCCGCCACGGGCGTGGATTACGTCTCAGTCGGCGCGTTAACCAAGAATGTAAAAGCAATTGATTTGTCGATGCGGATTACACTTAGGAAATAAATCCTTGCGGGTTTATTTGCTAGGTTTTGGCAGGGGTAGCCTTGCCTTCAGGTTTTTGACTTCCTCCAGCTTCTTCGTCAACAGGCTTTGTAGATGACTTAACTCTTCCCGCTGCCTATCCATTTCTTCCACTGCTTCAATTAATTTCTTTTCTTTCTCGAAGCCCTGTTGCAAACTTTCCGTCAATTGGCTGTGCAATGTTTCAAGTTCTTTGAGCAAGCGGGTTTTTTCTTCTTTGATGGCACGCAGTTCGCCGCGCAGTTCGCCAGTGGCGGTTGCGGAAGTGTCCAAATAGCCGTTTAGGGTGGCGACATGCTGTCGCGAGAGGGCAAGGGCTTCCTCCAAACGGGCGATTTTCCCAAGTTCCTCCTGTTTTGCCCGTTCTCGCTCTTCGGTTATGCGGGTTAAATGCCAGGCATGGTCGCGATCAAACTTATCCTCCCATTCAGACTGTTTGCGTTGCTGGGTACGCTGGCTTTCCTCCAATGTACCTGTCAGGGCTGCATTGGTTTCGCGTGCCAGTCCCAATGCTTGTTGCACTTGTTCATGTTCCGACTCAAGCTGCTTCTTTTCCGCCTCTAGCTGTCCTATCCTCGCCAGCCATGCTTCCGCATCCCGCACTGTTCGTTCACGATAGGCAGAGTAGTCCTGTTGCACGACTTGGTAAGCGGCTTCGGACTTCCCAACTAACGTGTTGAGTTGAACCTTTTCCTCGGCCATTGCCGATTTTTCCTTAGCCAAGGTCAACTGAGCCTCCTCAATAGCCAGACGCCATAGCGCGATGGTGGATTCCACCAAGCGCTCAGGCACCTCTGGTATTTCCAAGCGACGCAGCGATTCCGCTGCCAAGGACTGCTTCCAATCCTTTATCGCCGGAGAAATGATGGCAGGTGAGTTTGTGCCAATAAATTCGGCCACGGTCTTGACGGTGGGGTTTAACCCGCGGGCGGCTATTACACCACAGGCTTCGTAAGCACGTTCGTAGGTATCAGTGACTTTGGGCATGGCGACGATAAGTTTACTTTAGTAACGAAATGAATATTGATAACATTTTAGGCTTAAAGTATGGCAACATAAAATCAAGCTTGCTTGACTCAAGAGATCAAGACAGGCGTTCAAACCGACTCGGCTTATAAAAACGAGTCGGATTTACTCCCCGCTTTCCCACTCTCAGACAACTAGGAATTGACTATGATTACACTCCATGGCTTTGCCATCAGCAACTACTATAACAAAATCAAACTGGTGCTATTGGAAAAGGACATCCCATTTAAAGAAGAACTCACTTACCCTTCTCAGGACGAGGCTTTGTTGAAACGCTCTCCGTTAGGCAAAATCCCCTTCATTGAAACGACACAGGGCTGTTTGTCGGAGTCGCAAGCTATTTTAGAATATTTGGAGGATGCCTATCCAGAGAAACCACTTTACCCGTCCGATCCATTCGAGCGCGCACGGAACCGGGAACTGATCCAACATCTCGAGTTGAACATCGAACTGGTCGCCAGACGCCTTTACAAGGAAGCCTTCTTCGGGGGCGTGGTGTCCGATGAAACCAAACAAGAAGTCAAAGAAAAAGTCGAGGCCGGTTTGATTGGCTTGGTGCGCTTGGCGAAATTTTCACCCTATATACTTGGGACCGAAATTACCACGGCTGATTTCCTAACTTGGGTCCATTTTGGCACTTTCGGAATGGCTTTGCAGAAAATCTTTGGCGAGGACTTGATCGTCAAGCATGTACCAAATGTTTCAACTTATTTGGCCTTGATAGAAAGCCGCCCACATGTGCAAACAGTCGCAGCCGACCGCGCACTTGCCTTGCAAGCGTTTTTTCAGGGGAAATGACCATGCGTTACCTAGACCCTAACCAGCCAGAAAGCAAAGTCCAGTTCAAGCCCCGCTATGATAACTTCATCGGCGGCCAATGGCTGGCCCCTGTGCGTGGGCAATATTTCGAGAATGCCAGCCCAGTCAATGGCAAGGCTTTTTGTGAGATCGCCCGTTCGACGGCGGAGGATATTGAGAAAGCCCTAGACGCGGCCCACGCCGCTAAAGGGGTTTGGGGACGCACCTCAGTGGAACACCGGGCAGGGGTTCTGTTGAAGATGGCCGACCGCATGGAAACCCATTTGGAAACGCTTGCAGTGGCGGAAACTTGGGACAACGGCAAACCCATACGCGAAACCCTAGCCGCAGACATTCCTTTAGCAATTGACCACCTGCGCTACTTCGCCGGCTGTATCAGAGCCCAAGAAGGCGGTATTAGCGAAATCGACGAAACAACAGTGGCCTATCATTTCCATGAACCTTTGGGCGTGGTGGGGCAAATAATCCCGTGGAATTTCCCACTGTTGATGGCTGTTTGGAAATTGGCACCGGCTTTGGCGGCAGGCAACTGCATCGTGCTGAAACCCGCCGAACAAACCCCAGCCAGCATTATGGTGTTGATGGAATTGATCGGGGATTTGCTGCCGCCCGGCGTGTTGAACGTCGTCAATGGCTTTGGCATCGAGGCCGGCAAGCCCTTGGCAAGCAACCGGCGCATCGCCAAAATCGCCTTTACCGGGGAGACCACCACGGGGCGTTTAATCATGCAATATGCGGCGGAAAATATCATACCGGTCACCTTGGAACTGGGCGGCAAGTCGCCGAACATCTTTTTCGAGGACGTGTTCGCCAGCCAGGACGATTTCGCCGACAAGGCCGTGGAAGGTTTTACGATGTTCGCTTTGAACCAAGGCGAAGTCTGCACCTGCCCGTCACGGGCACTGATCCAGCAACCCATCTTCGATGATTTCCTAGCGCTAGGCTTGGAGCGTGTAAAGCGTATCCGCTCGGGCCATCCTCTGGACACCGACACCATGATCGGTGCGCAGGCTTCCAACGACCAATTGGAAAAAATCCTCGCCTATGTGGATATCGGCCAACAAGAAGGCGCAAAGCTAATGTTGGGAGGAAAGCGGGTGGAGATGGAAGGCGACCTGTCCGGGGGTTATTATGTCGAACCCACCGTCTTTGTAGGCAACAACTCAATGAGGATTTTCCAAGAGGAGATTTTCGGACCCGTGGTTTCGGTTACCTCCTTCCTGGACGAAGCCGAAGCCCTACAAATAGCCAATGACAGTTTGTATGGCCTAGGTGCCGGGGTGTGGTCGCGCAATGGCAACACCGCCTACCGGATGGGGCGTGGCATCCAAGCGGGTCGGGTATGGACTAATTGCTATCATGCCTACCCAGCCCATGCCGCGTTTGGCGGTTATAAACAATCGGGCATAGGGCGCGAGAACCATAAGTCCATGCTGGACCATTACCAGCAAACTAAAAATCTGCTGGTGAGTTATAGTTCTAAAGCTTTGGGTTTCTTTTGATTTAGTTAGCAAACATCAATACATGGAGTGCAAGGCTTGCCTTGCATGAATTTTTGCCGTGGTTGCGAACTTGCGCAAGGCAAGCCTTGCACTCCGTTTGGTTTAATTTGAATCGTAGCGAGCTATCGCCATGCCTATCCTACGCGTTTCCGCCACCCCGGCCGCCATGGCTTTGATTGCCAAGCTAAAGGCTTTGCACGGTGAGTTGATGTTCCACCAATCCGGCGGTTGCTGCGATGGCAGTTCACCGATGTGTTACCCCTTGGGCGAATTTAAACTGGGCCAAACGGACGTGCGCCTGGGGGAGATTGAAGCTTGCCCGTTTTACATCGGGTCCGCCCAATTTGAGCTTTGGCAACACACCCACCTGATAATCGACGCGGTGCCTGGGCGGGGCGGCGGCTTCTCGATGGAAGCCCCGGAAGGCATGAGATTCCTGACCCGGTCCAGGCTTTATACGCAGGAGGAAATAGTCGCCTTGGAAGTGCAAGGCGCGTTAGGGAACGAGTCCTGTGCCATTTGACCCCTTGCAAAGGCTCACCACTGCCAAGACACGATGGCAACCCAGGCAAGTGCTGCTGTTCTCCGGTCACATGGTTGATGCGCCCGACCGCATCAAGCCCCGTTTTCCCTCGGATAAAGTACCCTTGGCCGAGGCGGCAATCGCCAAGGCCCTTGATGATCTCGGTGTCGGCCCTGGCGACTTGGCTTTAACCCAAGGCGCCAGCGGTGGCGATCTGATTTTCGCCGAAGCCTGTCAGGCCCGTGGTGTCAGGCTGCAATTAATGCAACCCTTTCCCGAAGCGGATTTCATCAAGCGTTCCGTTGACCCTGCGACCAACGATTGGCGTAGCCGTTATTTTGCGGTGAAGAGTAAACTAGAACCCGGCTGGCCTCTCCGTTGTTGCCCTGATGAACTCGGCGAATCGACTAGCGACCCCTATGTACGCTGCAACTTATGGTTGCTTGATACGGCTTTGTCCTATGGGCCAGAAAAGTTAAAATTTGTTTGCTTGTGGGACGGTGAAATGGGCGAAGGCGCAAGAGGTACACAACACATGGTGAGGGAAGTCGAAAAGCGCTTGGGCCGGGTTATTTGGCTGGACACCCGACGTTTGTGGCAAACCAAGACCTGATTAGGAAGATGTCTCAGCAATCACTCATTCCGGAGGGGATTGCCGGAATCCATTAGCCATGGAGGCAGCAGGGCCAAGGGCGGATACAGGGATGTGATCCGCCGAATGCGAACACACCACCAAAATTCGGCAGAACCCGTCCATGGTTCCGCCCCCAATACTGTTGACTTTACGTCTATATTTTTTTATCTTGTTGATATTTATACGGAGAGAGCGTGAGCTTGGGAACCAGCCAGACCATCATTACGTTGGCTATTGATGCCTAGTCCATTGAAAATACTCAACTAAAATCCACGGATTCCTATGCAACGACTGATCGCCTTTCAAACCATCCTTTACAAAGAGATTCATCGTTTTGTCCGAATTTGGCCTCAAACCCTGCTGCCCTCTGCGGTAACGACATCGTTGTATTTTTTAATTTTCGGCAAGTTGATCGGTGGGCGCATTGGTGCAATGCATGGCATTCCCTATATGGATTTCATAGTACCCGGTGTCATTTTGATGTCGGTGATCACCAATTCCTACGGCAATGTAGTGGCATCATTTTATTCCAGTAAATTCCAGCGCAATATCGAGGAAATGTTGATCGCCCCAGTTCCCGGCTGGATGATGCTGTCTGGATATGTCGGTGGAGGTTTGGCGCGGGGGCTGGCGGTTGGCGGGGTGGTAATGGGTATTTCGGCCATGTTCACCGACCTCAAGATTGCGCATCCCGAAGTAGTAGTCTTGGTCTTTCTGCTCACCGCCATCCTCTTTTCCCTAGCCGGTTTTCTCAATGCCCTGTTCGCCAACAGTTTCGACGATATTTCGATTATCCCCAATTTCGTGCTAACACCCTTAGTCTATTTGGGCGGTGTTTTTTATTCCATTGACTTATTGCCAGGCACTTGGAAGATCATTTCCTTAGTTAACCCAATTCTTTATATGATTAGCGCGTTCCGCTATGGTTTTCTAGGGGTGGCGGATGTCAACGTCGAACGGGCTGTGCTGATTATCATCGAATTTATACTAGTGCTATTGCTCTGGACGCTTTGGCTTTTAAGGCGGGGGACGGGACTGAAGACTTAGGATGCTTCCGAAAAAGTCATGCCCTTTGCAAAAGCCTGTCCTGAGACCGATGGTCTTTTGCCAAAATGAGAATCGCTGATATGATCCAGACACTAAATTTGTGCGATAATTTTGCCTAATGAAATTCTGCTGCATGCCGTATAAGTTCATCCCAATCCAAACTTTAAGCCTTCACGCCGTTGTCACCTGTCCTTACTTTGTTCGTCCACTGGGTTATCTGCGTCATTGCGATAATCGGTACATGCTTTTATTCCTCGCCGAAGGCAGCGGAAATTAGCATGGAATTGCCCAAAACAGGACTTGCGCCCGAGGAGTTGGCGGTGGTGGTGAATGACAATGACCCGATGAGTGCCAGCATTGCCGAATATTATCGGGAACGCCGCAGGGTTCCGAGCAGAAATATCCTCCATGTCCGTTTTCCGACCAATGGCCCGAACCTGCCGCGCAACGCCTTCAAGCAGATAAGGGAATCTGTGATGGAACAGACCGGCCCAAATATCCAGGCTTATGCCCTGGCCTGGACCCGTCCCTACCGGGTTGACTGCATGTCAATCACCTCGGCCTTTGCCTTTGGGTTCAACGAGGCTTTTTGTTCGCCCTCACATTGCGCCGCCACCAAATTTTCGACTTACTTTAATAGTGCCAGCCATGCCCCTTATGCCGATTATGGCATCCGGCCTGCCATGTTACTGGCGGGAAATACGCTGGAAGAGGTAAAACGCCTGATTGACCGGGGCATAGAATCAGACTACAGCTATCCAGATCGCACTGGCTATCTTCTTAACACTAAAGACAGCCACAGGACAGTGCGCGCGGCTTTTTTTAATGAAACTTTAAAAGCACTCGGGGATGCATTCCATCTAGAGCGTTTAGATGCCGACTCAATCATAGGAAAACAAGACGTTTTGTTCTATTTCACCGGGGCACAGCGAATTAAGGACTTGCCCAGCCTGCACTTTATACCGGGTGCCGTTGCCGACCATCTCACCTCGCTCGGCGGCGAACTCGATGGTAACGACCAAATGAGCAGCCTCCGCTGGCTGGAGGCAGGGGCGACGGGGAGTTTCGGCACTGTCGTAGAACCGTGTAATCATTTACAAAAGTTCCCCATCCCTCCAGTGGTTATATGGCACTACGCAGAAGGGGCCACATTAATTGAGGCTTACTGGAAAAGTGTGGCCTGGCCAGGTGAGGGATTGTTCATTGGCGAGCCATTGGCCCGCCCTTTTGCTCCAAGACTGGTTGATGTAAGCTTGGGGCAGGCAACCCTAAAGATATACTCCCCAGAAAAAAAACAGGCCCAACTTGAAGAGTCGGCATCCCCCGTCGGACCCTTTCACGAGGTGGTCAAATATCCCATAGCGCAAGGCATGAACAGCATAAAAATCCTTCTGCCTAAAACAAATTTTTACTATCGGATCAAATTTTGATTGGTAATCGCCTAAAATGACTGATAACTTCAACTTCCAGGCTCCCTCACGCCTAACCCCTGAAACCCACCAACGTAAGGCAGACAAGCTCTCGCGTATTCCTGTCAAGGTTGAAACGACACAAACACCCTTGCGCAAACCCGCTTGGATTCGCGTCCGCACCGGTGACAACGAGCACACGACTCGCATCAAACGCTTGTTGCGGGAGAACGGCCTACATTCCGTTTGTGAAGAAGCCGCTTGCCCCAATTTGGGTGAATGTTTCAGCCATGGCACAGCGACATTCATGATTATGGGCGATATTTGCACCCGCCGCTGCCCGTTCTGCGATGTGGCCCACGGCAAGCCCAAACCATTGGATGCCGAAGAGCCTGAGCATTTAGCCCGTGCCATTGCAAAAATGCAATTGCGCTATGTCGTGGTGACATCGGTGGACCGCGATGATCTGCGCGACGGGGGGGCAGGGCATTTTGCTGCATGCATTCAAGCTATTCGCCAATCAACACCGAATATCCGGATTGAAATCCTCGTCCCTGATTTTCGTGGTCGTGTCAGCCCCGCATTGGAAGCTTTGATATCCAATCCGCCGGATGTCTTCAACCACAACATGGAAACGGTGCCTAGGCTTTACCGTCAGGCCCGTCCAGGGGCCGATTATCGCGGCTCGCTGGAATTGCTTAGGCAATTCAAGTCAGTATGCCCACATGTCACCAGCAAATCCGGCCTAATGTTAGGTTTGGGCGAAACAATGAGGGAGGTGGAACAGACAATGGAGGATTTGCGCGAACATGACTGTGACATGCTGACCCTAGGCCAATACCTTCAGCCCAGCCGGGACCATCTACCCGTCGTCAGGTATGCAGAGCCTGAGGAGTTTGATGCACTGGCCATCACGGCAAAAAAAATGGGGTTTGCCAGTGTCGCCAGCGCACCTTTGGTAAGATCTTCCTACCATGCAGATTTACAGGCGGCAGGCTTGGCGTAATGCACTATTGAAACAATAGGAATTTACGATATCCTCGTTCTGTGATTTAATTAAAGATGTAAACTAAAGCGTTTTTAATATCAAATGATTACTTTGTTTATCTTTGGCGGCAAGGCGTTGCCGCCCTACGACCCTTGTTACGCAGTAGGTCTGCGACCCTTTGCCGACGTGGATGTACATTATGTAAGCAACTAATAGATAAAGAAAACTCTGTAATTCAGGTATCGCTTCCATTACCGGACGCAAATATAGACACACCTGAGCCTTACCTCCCGCATCTTAGGCCATGCATAGTGCAAAGAGTGGGTTGATTTACCGGAAAAAGCCCCAAACTTAGTCCAACCATGACGCATTTCACGAATAAGCCAAAAGATTCTGAAATATCACTGACAGCTTGCCATGACTGCGATCTTCTTTTTCCAATGCCACATTTGCAAAAGGGGGAAAAGGCCCTTTGTCCACGCTGTGGGGCACTCGTATTGGAACGTAAAAGTTGCAGCCTCGATTATCCCTTGGCCTTGGCCCTCACCAGCCTGGTTTTATTCATCATAGCCAATGTCAACACCCTGATGAAAATGAACGTCGGCGGACGCAGTGAGTCGGAAACCATCGTCTCCGGTGTCAATGAGCTTTATGCCCAAGGTTATTGGGAAATAGCGGCCTTGGTTTTCATTGTCAGTATCTTGGCCCCCCTGCTCAAGATACTATGTGTGTTTTATGTGCTGATGCCTCTTAAGTTCAATATACGCCTGAGATATGCCAAACAGGCTTTCAGGTTTTATGAAATTTTACACCCTTGGGCAATGACAGAAGTCTACATGTTGGGCATTCTGGTAGCCATCGTCAAATTAGCCGATCTTGCAACTATCAATACCGGCATTGCGCTTTACGCCTTTGCGGCATTAATCCCATTCATGGCCGCGACTGACTCAACCTTGGATGACCATGAAATTTGGGAACGATTGGAGCCATCTGATTGAAAAATCGTCCTATCATCGCGGCACGCAACGGCTACTTGTTATGCCACACTTGCCACCTACTCAGCCGGGTCGAGACCAATAGCCCACATCCCTTTTGCCCCCGTTGCAACTCCCGCTTGCATAGTCGCAAAACCGACAGTCTGGCACGGACTTGGGCGCTGACGCTCACGGCTTACATTCTTTACATCCCGGCTAACTTGCTTCCAATTATGACAGTGATTATGTCGGGTCGCGGAGAGCCAGACACAATATTTAGCGGTGTAAAATCATTAGTCCTTGGCGGCATGTGGCCACTGGCCTTGCTGATTTTTTTTGCCAGCATCACCGTTCCGGTATTAAAGCTGCTGGCCCTAACCTATTTGCTGCTGTCAGTACAGTTCAAATCGCACTGGCGGCCACGCGAACGCACAATACTGTATCGGATCACCGAATGCGTGGGCCGCTGGTCGATGATTGACATCTTCGTCATCGCTATCTTGGTCGCTTTGGTCAAACTTGGCGCACTTGCCACAATCGAAGCGGGTGCAGGTGCAGTGGCGTTTGGCGGCGTTGTTGTCATCACGATGCTCGCAGCGATGAATTTCGATCCTCGCTTAATTTGGGACGCAATGGAAAACGATCATGACTGAAACTCCTGAACAACAAAAAACCAATTCCGAAGAGGGTGACACGTCAGTGTTGACGGTGGAAAAATCCCGTGGATTCTCGATAGTTTGGCTAATCCCGTTGGTGGCGCTGCTTATAGGCGCATGGCTGGCATACAAGACCATCAGCGAAGCAGGCCCGACGATTACGATTACCTTCAAAAACCCCGGCGGACTGGAAGCCGGCAAGACCAAAATCAAGTTCAAGGATGTGGAAGTGGGTGTTGTCAAGACAGTCAGGTTGAGCGACGATTTATCCAAAGTCATCTTGACCGCCACCCTCGAGAAAAGCGTGGAATCACACTTGGGCGAGGGTACCCAATTCTGGGTGGTCGAGCCGCGCTTTGGCCTGAGCGGTGTCACTGGCTTAGACACCCTGATCGCTGGGCATTACATAGAGGTTGAATTTGCCCAAGGAAAACCAAAGCGGGAATTCACTGGCTTGGAGCACGCGCCGAAGATAAGTGCCGACACACCAGGTCGGCGCTTTACGCTCTTGGGTGAAAGTGCGGGCTCGCTATCTGAGGGGACTCGGCTTTTTTTCCGCGATATTCAAGTTGGCAGGGTTTTGGGGGTAGACTTGGCCGACGACAGGAGTAACGTGGTAATCGAAGTTTTCGTCGATGCGCCATACGACCAGTTGATCCGTGACAATACCCGGTTTTGGCAAACCAGCAGCATTGATATGTCCTTAGGTGCGCAAGGGGTCAACGTAAAGGTCGGCTCATTTTTGAGCCTGTTGGGTGGCGGCATCACCTTCGAAACACCCAACTTGCAAGACCCAAATCACCCTCCCAGCAAGCCGGGTACTAAATTCGTCCTATTCAAGGACTTTGCTAGCATTGCCGAAGGTTCTTATATCCATAAAATCGGCATGATGATGAATTTTGACGATTCCGTACGTGGCTTGTCGGTTGGTGCCCCCGTCGAATTGCGGGGCATCCAAGTCGGCAAAGTAACCGAAATACGATTCAAACTCGATATTGAGAAAAGAAAGCTAAAGATACCAGTTTTCATTGAGATTGACATTGACCGAATTTTGCCGCAGAGCCAAATCAAGCAGATAATGGGTGCTGCCTCACCGGAGCGAGCCGCGGGCCGGTTGCCCGCCTTGGAAGCGTTGATTGACCAAGGTCTAAGGGCACGATTGAAAAGCGGCAATCTGTTGACTGGACAACTCTATGTCGACCTTGATTTTTATAAAGACAGTCCGCCAATGAGCTTGGTTTACGGCGGGGAACTGCCCGAACTACCCACGTTGCCTTCGGTTACCCAAGAGTTTATGAACGATGCGACAGAAATCATGGCAAAGCTGAAGAAATTGCCGCTGGACAAGATCGGCAATGAACTACTGGGAACCGTTCAAGGTTCCAACCGCTTGATGAACTCGCAGGATGTCAAGGACACCATCCGCTCCATGAACACCGCGCTTCAAGATGTCCACCAACTGGCGCAGACCACTGACAAGGAGATTGTCAAGCTGACTGCCAACTTGGATAAGAGCCTGACCACGGCGGTTAAAGTCTTGGAGCAAATCGACCCAGGCTCGCCGATGATGGTGGATATCAACAACGCACTGGACGAACTGGCATCCTCGGCCCGTTCTATCCGCGCACTCACCGATTATCTGGAACGTCACCCTGAAGCCTTGCTGCACGGCAAGGCAGGAGCCAAGAAATGAAAAGATTGCTGCTAGGTTTATTTTTGATGAACGCCAGCCTGTTTATGCTCGCTGGTTGCGGTGGCAGTGCGCCCACGCGGTTTTATGTGCTTTCCATCTTGCCGCAGTCGGCGCAGTTGGCTGCAAACGCCGGACGGAATCTCGCCGTGGGGGTTGGGCCTGTAGAACTGCCGGAGTATTTGGATATACCCCAAATAGTGACGCGCACAGGCCAGAATGAATTGAATTTGGCGGATTTCGACAAATGGGGGGAACCACTCAAAGACAACGCAAACCAAGTCCTAGCTGAAAATTTGGCCGTGTTGCTCCCCAGCAAAAAAGTGCACACTTACCCATGGAAACGTTCCTCAACGCTAGACTATCAAGTCGTAGTGAAAATCACCCGTTTCGACCACACGGAAGGAGGTGAAACCGTCCTGCACACACGCTGGAATATCTTAAGCGGCGACGGCAATCGGGAAATATTGTCGAGGGAAACCCGCTATGTGGAACGTCCTGACGGGACTGGCTACCCCGCCACCGTTGCCTCCATGAACCGGGCTTTGGCTCAATTCAGCCGCGATGTCGCCAATACAATCAACAACGAAGTCAACACAACCCACACACAGCCTTGAGGGCAATCGAATGTCGAGCGCAATGCAAAGAGAAACGCCCGACAGGACATCAAGAAGCAAAGTCGTGAAACCGGGTGAAGTCGATTGCCTGCTGACCATCAGGAAGTGTGAGTATGATGTCGGCAAACCGCTTGCCCCAGTGGATATCATTGGCATAATAAAAGTTCTGAGCGTATACGGTTTGCGATGAGGTTTCGTCGAACCCACTTAACGTCACGATAATGGTTGCATCTCCAAGCTGTTCCGGTTCAATGCCATACAGTGGGCTGTCCTTGTCTAGGGGGTGCATGACGCTCAAGCTCAACGCGAACACAGGGGTTGAATCACGGGCCAGCTTAAGGTCATGAAACCGGCGGAACACTTGACCCTCAGCCGTAGTTTCATGGCGAAGCAAGGTTGCGCGGACTGAAGCTTGCAAAATCGAGTTATGCCGACGGTTTGCGGCACGAACGATCAGGGTGGGCATCCCATTGACGGAATGGATAGTGGCCACCCGGCTAAACAGAACGCGTGCCGTTGGGCGTGAAAATCGGGCAAACATCAACCCGGTCACCATGGCAAATCCCAACATGCCAGCTAGAATCTCGACCGTAGAAACAATATGGCTAAACAACGTAATGGGGCGCATGGCACCATAACCGACCGTGGCGATGGTTTCCACACTGAAGAAAAAGGCATCGACAAAAGAACCGTTACGTGCGCTTTCAATGCCACCGTCTTGGACAAGATAAACCAGCGCAAAAAGAACATTAACCAAGACAAAAAAACCACTGGCAAAAACCAAAAACCAAGGCCACGACAGGGTCAGTAACAGATGGTAAAGATCGCTCCAATCAAG
>Ga0208496_1000013_pt1 | contig 55147 bp, 44 predicted proteins | sample CryBogmetaGMA2M_FD_184552 | JGI IMG/M metagenome (GOLD analysis project Ga0208496, IMG submission 184552) | Freshwater microbial communities from Crystal Bog, Wisconsin, USA - MA2M (SPAdes) | ecosystem: Environmental > Aquatic > Freshwater > Lake | place: Crystal Bog, Wisconsin, USA | collected... | reverse complement strand
AATCTTGAATTAACCCTCGGAAGACCCTGCCCTTATCTTCCAACTTTAGTCGCCCACCAAGTATGGTATCCTGTTCACGAAAAAACTTTGGTAAAATTTGATGCCTTCAATAAACGAGGCACCGCGTGGACCAAACCCGAAAACTTTGTAGGTAACGGTCCATTCGTTCTTAAAACGTGGGAGCCTAATTCACGTATCACAGTAGCTCGAAATCCGCTTTACTGGGACAATACCCACAATCATTTAAATGGAGTTGTTTTTTATCCAAACGATAACATTGCAACCGATGAAGCTAATTTTAGATCAGGTCAATTGCACATCACATGGGATTTACTTCCTGATCGATTGATACACTACCGCAAGGAAGCTCCTTATTTATTACGAGTAGACTCGCTAAGTGATAGTTCATTTCTTCGTTTTAATGTTACAAAGGCTCCTTTAAACGATAGCCGAATAAGACGTGCGCTATCTCTTGCAATCGACCGCGAGGCAATTGCTAGAGACGTACTCTATCAAAGCCGCACTGCAGCGTATGCACTTACGCCTCTGCATACAGGAGGCTACAGCCCAAAACCTGAAGCAGTTACAGATATTTTATTAGCCAAACAGTTACTCAAAGAGGCAGGCTATCCAGAGGGTAAAGGCTTTCCTGTTCTAGAACTCCAGATGAATACGGACGCTATTAACACGAAAATATTCGAAGCGGTTCAGGAAATGTGGAGGCACACTCTTGGAATAAAAATTAATCTCGCTAATCTCGACTTTAGAATATGGCTCGATAACCAGCGTACCCTCTCCTACCAAATCAGCCGTTCTCGATGGGTTGGAGATTTCGATGATCCGAGTACATATATAGACTTATTCTTAAGCGATAGTGGCAATAATCGTACAGGCTGGGTAGATCCGCAATTTGACCTCTTAGATAAAAAAGCTAACGAAACGCTAGACCCGAAAACGAGGTTCAGTCTGCTCCAAGAGGCAGAATCTAGGCTCCTAAAAGAAGCCCCTATTGCTCCTGTTTTTTACGGTACTAAGACCTACTTAATTAGTCCTGCAGTACATAACTGGCAGAGCTCACTACTAGGCATTCACCGCTACCAGTTCGTAGACTTAATAAGTCCTTAAAGAGCATTTGCCTTTTTTACGTGCCTAGACTGCATTTATTGAAGTTAAAACACATGCTTCGCACCTGGCTTATCCTTCTTAGTTTTTTCCTATGTCTTACACTTAAGGCAGCGGAGGTTGAGTTTGTGCGCGTTTGGCCAGCTTGGAGAGACGCTAATTCGTTTAGGCGCATCTCTGAATACTTTGACGGCGCTGAAGTCAGTGACGGTAAAATCATCGAGAGGACACAGCCTAAGTCCCGTACTGGATACTATTTTTTTGTGCGCCTTAAGCACCCTACCTTGGCGTTAAAAGGTGCCCACTTTTGCGTACAATACATTACACCTTATTGGCTTGAGGCACGGGAGAGAACATTTCCAGCAAACGAAGCTCCGGGTGAGCATCAGTATTTACTTGGCTTAACAGGATCAGACTGGACCGGCCATGAAACACACCCGATTGCCTGGAAAGTAGATCTTATCTCTGCAGACGGTCAGGTACTTGCAACCTCACAGAGTTTCCTCTGGTCAAAGCCACCCGCACATGGTTGATCCGAGTCGAGTAACAGACTTCGCTAGAACACAGGCTCAGCTGGAGGAATTTCTTTTGTTCTGTTTTGTGGTAGCAGGAAAAAATGCCGATCAACAGTCCGTAAAGTTGGAAGCGTTTCTTGAAGGCAGATCACCGTTTGCCTGGATTAGAAAATTAGAAAAAACTGACTCCTTAGTGACTGAATTACGTCGGGTAAAAATGGGTAAATATAGCCTCTTATCTCAAGGCTTTCATCAAGTTGCCCACGCTAATCTAGACTTAAGGACATGTACTTGGGAAACCCTCACGACCTTCCCTGGTATAGGGATTAAAACCGCCAAATTCTTCATCCTGCACTCCCGAGAAAGCCAAATGCTCGCAGTCCTAGATACCCACGTACTTTACTGGATGAAAGAATGCCTAGGCCACAAAACCCCTCGTGGACTAGCCGTCCCTGACCATACCCCCCAAGATCCTAGTCTTTACCAATTCTGGGAAACTGTATACTTTGGGCTTGTTCTTTCACGTCTTAAACCCACTCAAGCCTCCGGTGAGAATCCTATAAATTGGGCTCATGTTGACCTCGACTTATGGAAGACCCGTAGGGCATTATAACTTTCTTACATCATGCGCGTATCCATCGTTATTCCTTGTTACAACGAAGCTAAAACTATTCGGACTATTGTGGACCGTGTCCGTGCATCTGTACTTACAGATAAAGAAATTATCATTGTTGATGACGGCTCAAGAGACGGAACACGTGATGTTCTAAGAACCCAAATTGCTCCGCTAGTAGATAAAATTATTTATCACGAAGTGAACCAAGGTAAGGGTGCTTCTTTAAGAACAGGCTTTGCAGCAGCTACCGGTGATATCGTTATTCCTCAAGATGCCGATTTGGAATATGATCCTGATGAATACCCTATTTTAATTAAGCCGATTGTTGACGGAAAAGCAGATGTTGTATTCGGTTCCCGCTTTATGGGAGGCCAAGCCCACCGCGTACTTTATTTCTGGCACATGGTCGGAAATAAGTTCCTTACACTACTCTCTAATATGGCAACCAATCTGAACCTAACAGATATGGAAACCTGTTACAAAGTATGTCGCCGCGATGTCCTAAATAAAGTAAAAATTGAAGAGAACCGTTTTGGCTTTGAACCAGAACTGACAGCTAAGCTCTCTAAGCTAGATGTGGTTATTTATGAAGTTGGCGTAAGCTATTACGGCCGGACCTACGCTGAGGGTAAGAAAATCGGATGGCGCGACGGCTTTAGAGCAATCTGGGCTATCTTTAAGTATAACGTACTACGCTAAGCCTTAAGGCTTAGCCGGTGCAGTGACTTCAGTTGCGTTAGCTCGTTCGCGCTCCTGCTTGGCTTGACGAATTTTTTGCAGTGCTGGGATGGCCATAGCCAAGAGCAGTGAAATTATAAGAAGTAAAACAACTACTTCTATAACAGTGAAGCCTCGGACAGGGCGAATCCGTTTCATCTATTAAAAAAATTCCATTTGGACAGAACCATCAAGGTAATTCTTGGTCTGTAACCAATAACATAGATAAATCGTCTATAATATCACTCACTCCTGTCCGAATATGCCATTAAGACTCAGAGCCATTGCAGTAAGGATACTAATCCTTGTGGTTCTCATTGCTTTTTTCTCTGTAAAAGGAATTAAAGCCTCAACTCTTGTCCTACCTAATGGAGATAAACTTACTGGAAAGGTAATTGAGACTAAAGCTGGCAAACTTTATTTCTACGCAAATGCACTCCAGACTACGGTAAGTGTTGATGCATCAAGCGTACAAGTGATTGATCCAGCAGGTGAACCAAAGCCAAATTCAGCTCAACCTAGCGTAGCCACTAAAGCTGTAGCACAAGTATCAAAGGCACCTAAAACCCCACATCCCCCAACTTGGAAAGGGAAACTGGAGGTTGGCTACTCTCAGCAGACAGCCGCTGGATTACACGCTGCTAATCTTTCAGTGGGTGCAGAGGAGGCAAAGATCCAAGATAAAAACGATTACATAGCTAAAGCTCATATTTTTTACTCTTCGTCAGCTCAAATCCCAATTGTAGACCAAAAGGATGCGAGCTTCAGATGGAGACACAACTTAAGCCCAAAGCTTTTTAGCCAATCGGAAACCTCTTTTAACCAAGATAAGATACAGTTAATTAATCATCAGTACGAAGAAAATGTAGGCATTGGATTTAAAGTTCACGATGATTCAACTAAAACAATGAATCTAGTCATGGGTTTAACAGGTGAAGATTTATCCGCAACAGGTATACAAAGCGGACTGTCTTACTTAGGAAGGGTATCCGAGGACTTTGTATATAAATTTAATTCACACATTAAATTTACCCAAGATGCTTCCGTCGAGTATTCTCCTCTGATGCAAAATCGTAATGGTCTTGTCCCATCATTGATTGAGCAAGTGAATACCAATATAGCTGAATATAATTACAAGATTCACTCGACTATCGAAAGTAAGCTTACAAAGACTCTCACATTTAATGTGCATTTCGAATATGAGTACAACAATGCTACTCTGGATCCACTCGCACGCACGGAGCAGAAATTTATCTCTGCTCTAAGCTACGGTTTCTAGCGCTTCTTCTTTTTTGAAGCAGGCTTAACTTTTACCGCAGGCTTTACCTTAGCCTTAACTTTTGCCTTTGGCTTAACTTTAGCTGCAGGCTTTAACTTAGTTTTTACCTTGGCTTTAGCTTTTGGTTTTACCTTAGCCTTAATTTTCGGCTTAAGCGCTGCCTTAGCCTTCACCTTAACTTTTACAGGTGATTTCTTAACAGCAACTTTAGCAGCTTTCTTAACTGGCTTTGGTGCTGGTTTATTTTCAACAACAACAGCTACCTTCTTTTCAACTTTTGCAGGAGCCTTCTTTTCAGGAAGTCCAAGCATCTTATTTAAGGAAATTTGTTCAGAATCTTTCCATAATGTTTCTAGCTTATAGCGACCCCGTGCTTCTGGATTAAACAGATGCACCATGACGTCAAATAAATCAACGACTGTCCAACCGCTCTCGCTGCTCGTATCTACGCCAATCACGCGTGCAGAGGTATCAGCTAAAACACGGTGAAGCTCTACTCTGAGTGCTCTTAAATGCGGATCCGAATTGCCGGATGCAATAATCATGTAATCAGTGATAGATGAACGTGATCCCACGTTCATAATACGGATATCGTCTGCCTTCTTTTCTACAAGAGCGTGGCAAACTAATTGAGCGAGTTCGTACGAAGAAATTTTTCCTGATGTCATGTGTTATCCTGATAAAGACGGTTTTCGTTAATATATACAATCGCCTTATGTGGGACAAAGTAATCAAGCGATAACCCCAAACGGCATCTTTCTCTAAGTTCAGTTGAACTCACAGCAACTAAATGCCCATCACAGCGGTGCAGTTTAAGTCCAGGAATGTCTGGTTGGGCCTTAATAGGGTACCCAGGACGCTCCAAAAAGATGAATTCGACTAACTTAACCAGTTCTGTGATCTCTTTCCACAAATGAAGCCTGGGAAGCTGATCTCCACCGATAATCCAATAAAGCTGATCATTTGGATATAGGGCTTTAAAGTGCCTAGCTGAATCAATCGTGTAGCTAATTCCACCACGTTTGAGCTCTACATCTGACATCTCAAAGCGCCGATCCCACTCTACTGAAGCCTTGAGCATCGAGAGCCTGTCTTTGATGTCAGACTGGACCTCATTGGGTTTAAGTGGAGTTTGAGCAGCAGGGACCAAGATCAAGCGATCAAGCTTGAACTGTTCATACGCATCTTGGGCCGCCAAGAGGTGACCAAAGTGGATAGGATCAAAACAACCGCCTAGAAAACCGATTTTCACTGCGGAAAACCCTGAACAGCCAATTGCCGAGCGGCAAGGCTCATTTAAACGCAAAAAAGCGCCCGATCTTGCAAGACCGGACGCTTCTTTAAAAAGCTGAAAGCTTAAACTAACAGAGGCTTAGCTCTGAGTTTCATCTTCCTTCTTTGAGGCCTCATCTAAGATATCACCGAGGTTCATCATATCGTTACCAGCGCTACGCTTGATTGCTTCATAAGTCGCTGTTTCAGCGGCTAATTGCTCATTGCTGTAGTTAGCTGCCTTGACGGATAAGCCTAAGCGGCGTTCGTCACGGTCGATCTTGATCACGCGAGCACTAACCGATTGGCCGGGCTTTAAATGATCTTTAACCTTGTCGATACGATCTTCGCTGATTTGCGAGATGTGTACTAAGCCATCGATACCGTCCTTTAATTCAACGAATGCGCCGAATGAAGTGACCTTAGTAACGTTGCCTTGTACTACGTCGCCAATCTTGAAGAAAGAGTCGATGTCTGACCATGGATCAATTGCGAGCTGCTTCATGCCTAAGCTGATGCGCTGCTGTGTTGGATCCACATCAAGTACGATTGCGTCGACTTCATCACCCTTCTTTAACATTTCTGAAGGAAGGTTAACTTTACGTGTCCAGCTCATATCAGAGACGTGAACCATACCGTCAATACCCTCTTCGAGTTCGATGAAGGCACCGTAAGTTGTCATGTTGCGAACCTTACCGCGAACGCGGGCACCGATTGGGTAATTATGGCGAACCATATCCCATGGGTTTGGCTCGAGTTGGCGAAGACCAAGTGAGATCTTCTGCTCGTCTTTTTGAATTCCGAGAACAACTGCATCAACTTCTTGACCAACCTTAAGAACTTCGGATGGCTTTGTGATACGCTTTGTCCAAGACATTTCAGTGATATGCACCAAGCCTTCAACACCTGGCTCGAGTTCAACGAATGAACCGTAAGGAACCAAGTTAACGACTTTACCGTGCACCTTAGCACCGACTGGGAACTTACGCTCGATTTCATCCCATGGATTACGAGTTGTCTGCTTAAGTCCGAGTGAAACACGCTCTTTATCGCGGTTTACTTCGATAATCATTACCTGAATTTCTTCACCCTGCTTGAGCATTTCGGATGGGTGAGAAATACGGCCCCAGCTCATATCGGTGATATGAAGTAATCCATCCATACCATCGAGATCGATGAACGCACCGAAATCGGTGATGTTCTTAACGATACCCTTACGGACTTGGCCTGGTTGAATTGAATCAAGTAGCGTACGACGTTTTGAGGTACGTTGTTCTTCAATTAATTCACGGCGAGAAAGAACAATGTTCTTACGCTCGAGATTAATTTTAAGGACCTTGAAATCGTAGGTTTGTCCTACGTATTGATCGAGATTCTTTGGTGGCTGAATGTCGATATGTGAAGCAGGCATGAACGCATCAACTCCGATAGAGATGATAAGTCCGCCTTTAACTTTAGCCTTAACGCGGCCAGTAGCCACTGAACCTTCAGGAAACTTTGTAAGGATATTATCCCAGTTTTTCTTTTGTTCGGCTTTATCGAATGAAAGAGTCGGACTGCCGTTCTTGTCTTCGAGTTTTTCAACGAGCACTTCGATTTGGGATCCAATTTGTAGATCTCCAATATCGATAAATTCGTTGGCGGGAATGACACCTTCAGATTTGCCACCGATGTCGACAACGACTTCGTTTTGGCGAATTTCTGTGATGGTACCAGGGATGATCGCACCTTCCTTCAACTTATCGAAGGGTGACTGTGCGAGTAGATCTTGCATGACTGAACTCATATACGTAGATGGACAAAACGAGGGCCGTGCTCCAAAGACACTCGCTAATCCTGATTAGATTTTCACCTGAAAAGGCAAAAATCTTGGGTTAACGGTTAGACTAACGTAAAGAGGCCAACGGGAGCATCGCGGATACGTTGACCTGACCAATAAGAACACCGCGAAGGGTCAGATTCCCAGCCCTAAGAGCCTCGAGCAAGCAGAATTTAACGAATACTCAAATCAGCAAGCCTGTCTGGGTCTATAAATACCTGACCCTCATTTGCTAAATGCGTCGATAATTCTGTGTAATCTACTGACTGAACGTTAGTTGCGTTATCAATAGCTAAACAAGCCGCTGTTCCCGCAGCATGACCCATAGACATATAAACTGGCTCCATACGGAGTGAATCAAAGGCTGCATGAGTCGCTGAAATACAAATAGGAACAATTAAATTATCACAATCTTCAGGTTGTGGAACTAAAGAGCGGTAGCTAATTCCATAATCAATACCCTGCCCCCAGGTACCTCCTTCAATATTTAATAAGCCATCGCTATCTAGATACACTGATACGGTATGTGAATCTATGCCGTAGCAACCAAGTGCAATAGGATCACTAACAAATATATCACCCATGACATTGTGCTCAGTCATTGTATACATACCACGCATACGACGCGCCTCACGTATATATAAACGATACGGCATATTTCCGTTATCGATAAATTCATCTGCCGCAAGACCCCACTCAGAAGCCTGCTGCCTTAATGAAAATGGTACTCGACTATCATTAGCAGCAAACCACAACAAACCTTTCGTATAGTCAGCGTAGCGCTTGAACATAGCATCACGCTCAGCATACGATGCCTCAGGCCAAGCACTTGACATCATACTCACAAGGTCTGATGAAAATTGATAAGCGCTATTTGCATCAGCTTTATTATTAGGAAGTGGAGCAAACTTTAATATAATTCCGCCCAGTGTCTCATTAGGGCTTTTAGCAATTAAGCGAGCTAGCAGCTCATAATCTTTAGGATCATAATTATCAGGCTTTGAAACACTGATCCTATTATCAGGATCTTGAGTCATACATAATCTAAAATTGAAAGCCTGAACTCGGTTATCGCCGTCCCCAAAATTTCCAGGAGACACAGGATCAATACCTGGAAGCAGTCCACTCGTAGGATCGCCTGCTACAACATAAGGATCAACTAAACCACGATATTCACTATGCGGCTGAATGCCGTTAAATGATTCGTTATACATCTGATTGCTTTCGCGGCCCAAGGAATAAGGAACGCCTGCAAGCGCCATCAAGTCTCCTTCGTAGGTTGCATCAATAAATATCTTACCTTGATACACTTCGCCTGTCTCCATGGTAATCGATACAATATGATTAGCCTGCTTAAAGATTCCTCGAGAACCTACACGGTCTAACCTCTGACCTAAAACGCATGTGACATGCGATTCTTGAAGCATTTGGTTAAATACATTTTCTGCAACGTGAGGTTCAAAATCCCACTGAGGAAATATAAACTTACTTGATTTACCTGAACGCAGAGAGCCAAATTTTCCGTTCGGAGATCTTGGTGTCAATTGGTATTCTTTGCATACGCGGTAAAAAAATTCTAGTGCTCTTCCTCCAACTGAGGATGGGTCATGATAATCACTGGCAGTGAGTCCACCAGTCATCATACCTCCCATGTGCTGACTGGATTCAATTAATAAAACCGACTTACCTGAAACTGCTGCTTCGTATGCAGCAATAATTCCAGCAGGCGTTCCTCCGTATACAACAAGATCATACATGCCTGTCTGGGAGGCTTTAGAAACAAGCGCAGCAAGGCTGACTAGAAGTACAAAGTAAAACTTCGTAACCGACCGAAAACTGGAATTAGCAGCAATCAACTAAGAAAGGATGATAAGACAGGGACTGTGGTTCTTTTACTAAGGGGGTCAGCAAAAGGCGTATCACCCTCAAAAATAAAAGCCTGTAAAGGCTCTGCGCAATAGAATTATTAATAGGCTAGCAAGAAACACTTACCTAGCACTATTCGAGCCAAGACTCTGCTCAATTGCTCTAAAGTATATCTTAGCTAAAGCAGTGTCATTAAGCCCACTTTCTGTTCCCATACCTTGATGTCTTTGTGTATCAGCTTCAATTACTTCCGTTAAATTTAAACTTACCTCAGTGCCTGAACCATCAATCAAATTATGAAAATCAGCCTTTAGTGTAAATTGGTGCGAGCTACCTTGAGTGTCGCCCGCAGTGACATCACTAATAGCGTATAAATGTCCCACTGCTGGACCGCCAGAGACATAATGGAAACTAATCTGGGATAAGGCGTTTTTTGCTGCTGCGTATGTGGTGCGAGAATCAGCCTTAAAAACACGAACTACTGCAGACGGCTTATTTGGAATATAATTGCGCAGAGTATCTGAAATATCTTCACAGCCTGCAATTAAACCAAGAAGAGCGAGGAGAAATAAAGATGAGATTAATTTCATGAAGCAGGTTGTTGTTGAGTAATACAATGCAGAGTGCCTCTACCCCAAACAAGTTCCACACAATCGATAGGAACGATCTCACGATCCGGGAAACAGGAGGCTAAAATTTCTGCTGCCTTATCATCTTTTTTTGGCTGCCTAAAAGAAGGCATAAGAACAGCCCCGTTAATGACTAGGAAATTAGCATATGTTGCAGGCAGGCGCTTGCCTTCACATCTCACAGGACTAGGCATTGGAAGTTCAACCACGTTAAACGGTTTACCGGAAAGCGTTCTTAAGTCATTAAGTTTTTCACGATTATCTCTAAGCGCTTTATAATTCACATCCCGCACATTGGATTCAACCGATGTGATAATTCCGTTCTTACTAAAAAATCGTGTTATATCATCAACGTGACCATCGGTATCGTCACCTACTATACCCTCACCCAGCCAGAGTACTTTTTTAATACCTAAATAATGTTTTAAATTTTGTTCAATTTCCAAGCGGCTTAAATCCGGATTACGGTTTTTATTAAGTAAACAAGCTTCTGTTGTAAGCAAAAGTCCTTCGCCATTTACATCAATAGAACCACCTTCAAGTACCATCGGATTAACAAAACGTTTTAATCGAAGTGAACGTGCAATCTGATTTGGAATTAGATTATCTTGCGTAAAGTGCGGGTATTTTCCACCCCATGCATTGAATGCCCAATCCGTGACTGCTAACTTACCGCTTTTTTTATGCTTAACAAAAATTGGCCCATGATCCCGGCACCATGCATCATTAGTCGGATGATTATAAAAGCTTACCTGCTTCATATCTGCGCCAGCTTTAGTCACTAAAGTCTGAGCTTTTTTAGTTAGAGCTTTAGGAACATTAATCCTTACCTCTTCAAAGCAACTAATGATCGCAGCAACTTTAGCAAAGACACCTGGGATTGGTCTAAAATGACGAGGCCAAGTTAACTTTCGATGAGGCCATGAAAGCCATACAGCCTCCTGATTTTCCCACTCTGCTGGCATACGATATCCCAAACCAGCTGGCGTTTGTGAATATGATGTAAAAGAGGCCATAACAGTATGAAGGCCCAATTTTAGACACCCTTAAGCCCCTTGCAAGCGCTGGCGGACTAATCACTCAAACGTTTTACAATGCCTTCGTAAGCATCTATCCTTCTGTCTCTTAGGAATGGCCAATGGGTACGCGTATCATCAATTTTTCCTAAATCTAGGGTAGCAATTAGCACGGTTTCATCACTTTCAGATGCTTTTGAAAGAATTTCGCCACTTGTCCCTGCTACAAAACTCTGACCCCAGAAATCTATTCCGTCTTGGCCAACACTTAGTTCATGCCCAATTCGATTACAAACAGCTACATAACAACCATTTGCAACAGCATGGGAGCGCTGAATAATCTCCCAAGAAGCGTGTTGTTTAGCCCCTAAAGTCTGTTTTTCCTTAGGATGCCAGCCAATCGCAGTCGGATAAAAAATAATCTCTGCACCTTTCATAGCAGTTAAACGTGCAGCTTCTGGATACCACTGATCCCAGCATATAAGTACCCCAATAGTACCAAAGCGCGTCTTCCAAGATTTGAATCCTAAATCTCCAGGAGTGAAATAAAACTTCTCGTAAAAAAGCGGATCATCTGGAATGTGCATTTTTCGGTAGGCCCCAAGATACGATCCATCAGCGTCAATCACTACTGCCGAATTATGATAAAGTCCCTGAGTACGTTTTTCGAAAAGAGAAACGATAACAACTACACCATGCTTTTTCGCAAATACTTGGAAAGCCTGAGTAGTAGCACCCTGCAAATCTTCCGCTAAATCAAAATTTTTATAATCCTCTGTCTGACAAAAATAAGGAGTTAAAAATAATTCCTGTGTGCAAATAATCTGAGCCCCAGCCTTAACTGCTTTTTCAGCGAGGTGAAGTGCTTTACTTAAATTTGCTGCACGATCAGACCCACACGCATGCTGAAGTAATCCTAGTGTAACAGATCTGACTCCAGCCATGGGTATTAGTAAACCACTTTGTTGAGAGGATATTCTACAATACCCTCTGCACCAATGCGTTTAAGTTGAGGGATAATTTCCCGTGCTACACTTTCATCAATAATTGTTTCAAGTGCGATCCAGTCTGGATTTGAAAGCGGGGAAATCGTGGGGTTACGCAGGGCAGGAATCGTTTTAAGGATCGATTCTAGAGCAGCCTTAGGGGCATTCATTTTAAGCCCGACCTTAGAGCCTGCCTCGAGCGCTCCAGTGAGCAGCATAGCAATGGTTTCAATTTTCTTGCGCTTTGCTGGATCAGCCCAGCTCTTCTTATTGGCAATAAACTTAGTGTTGGTCTCCAGTAACGTATCGATAATACGAAGCTTATTAGCACGAATTGAATTTCCTGTTTCAGTAATATCAACGATCGCGTCGACTAGATCAGGAACTTTAACTTCGGTTGCACCCCAAGAGAATTCAACTTCAACATTAATTTTCTTAGATTCGAAGTAGCGCTTAACTGTACCCACAAGTTCAGTAGCGACACGCTTACCGGCAAGATCTTCTGGTTTTTGATAAGAAGAACTTTCTGGAACACACAACACCCAGCGGGATTTCTTAACCGAAGCCCTGCTGTAAATTAAATCGCAGACTTCAACGACGTCGGAATTATTTTCCTGAATCCAATCAAAGCCAGTTAAGCCACAGTCAAAAAAACCATGCTCAACATAACGGCTCACTTCTTGAGCACGAATAAAACGACCATCAAGTTCTGCGTCATCAATGGATGGCTTATACGAACGAGATGATGTCGTAATTTTCCACCCTGCTTTTGCAAAAAGCGCTTTAGTGGATTCCTCGAGGCTACCTTTTGGTAGTCCCAACATAAGAAGTGGCTTTATTTCTGGCACACCACAGTACAAACCACAGAGGCGTCACATGTCCACGGGGAATTCTCTACCCTAGTAACTGCTCACTTAGAACAATTCAGGCTGTCCGTAGCGTTTCTGAGCCTCAGCTAGAGTAGATCGCATCTGCATGTCCTCGAGTAACTTATACAATTCTTCATGCTTGGGTTTACCCTCTTCTAAAGGAATTACAGGGTGACTTAAATTAAGCGTTATTAAGGTGCGATTTAATCTTAAACGCTCGGCAGCCTCAATTACAGCAGGTCTAAAACGCTCGGGTTGGATTTCTGAAGCATGACTGATAACTCCTTCAAGGTCTCCAAAAGCTGAAATCCACTTCACTGCTGTCTTGGGTCCAACGCCATCAACACCAGGAATATTATCTGCAGTATCCCCCACCAGAGATAAATAATCAGCAATACGTTCAGGCGGTACACCAAATTTTTCGATTACAGCACTACGATCCATTCTTCTCCAACCTAGTTTCGGATTAGATGTTGCCGGTGGCAGCATGATCGTAATTTTATCTCCTACGATCTGAGCAAAATCTTTATCAGAACTTAAAATTAATACCTCGTGACCTTGCTTTGCTAGTTCAACAGCTTCTGAAGCAAGCAAGTCATCACTTTCAACACCGTGTTGTTCCACGGCTTTAATTCCCATCGCTTTAGTGAGCTGTTTTAAAACAGGAATTTGAAGAACAAGCCCTTCAGGCATTTCTTTACGCTGAGCTTTATATTCTGGATGAAGTGCGAGTCTATCTTGAGCGCCACCTAAATCAAAAAAGACTACACTTACATCTGGCTTCTCTTGATCCTCTAAACGCCAAATTGCTTTAGCCCAGCCGTGTAGAGCATTTGTTGGGAATCCATCATCGCGGGCCAGATCCGGTATTCCGTAGAAGCACCGGTAAGCGAGATTAAATCCATCAACAAGAAGGACCTTCATTAAGTCAATTACTCGAACTGCCGGGTGTGACTGCGACAACAGATTCCGCTATATTGCGGCTGGCCGCTTCTGGCTCACCATGCTGTGAATTAAACACCATGGAAACAATCTTGGATACACCACGCTCTTCCATCGTAACTCCATAAATAGCACTTGCAGCTGCTACCGTGCGCTTATTGTGAGTGATAATGATAAATTGAGATTCAGAAACGAACTTTTTAAGTAGTTCTGTGAAACGACCAATATTAGATTCGTCAAGCGGAGCATCTAATTCGTCCAGTAAACAAAAAGGTGATGGTTTCACCATGTAGAGTGCAAACAGCAGTGCAACAGCTGTAAGCGTTTTCTGTCCACCAGACAGTAGCGTGATTCCTTTTAACTTTGTTCCTGGAGGTTGAGCTACTATCTCAATACCACTTTCTAAAATATCTTCTGTGGCAATCAGATCGAGCTGAGCATTACCTCCACCAAACAAGGTCTTAAAGGTATAATCGAAATTTTTCTTAATCTGCTCAAAGGTCAGTGCAAACTGAGCTTGAGAGGTTTTGTTAATTTCATCAATTGCAGCAAGTAGTTCAGTCTTTGCAGAAGTTAGATCCGTACTCTGACCCTTTAAGAAGTCATGACGCTCCTTGAGTGCAACATACTCCTCGATAGCAACCAAGTTGACTGCACCCATAGTTGAGATGCGCTGACGTAGAGCGTCTACTTGGGCTTTAATATCCTCCCAGTTAGTAGAATCCATCGCAGCTAGATCAGTTTCCGTAGCTTCGCCACGCGCTTTCTCTTTTTTGCGTCTTGGCTTCACAGCCTTCTCTACTTCAGCTCCTTCGGCTGATACTGCTACATCATCACCTGCAGCAGGGAGTGCTTTTACGCTCGCAGTTGGCTCTTGATCTTCATCTTCATCGATGTCGAGTAGGTTAACACCTTCTGGTTCATCTTCAGATTTCCAAAGCATCTGCTTCCAATCTACAGTCGAAATATCTAGACCGTATTCACGTGTTACGTCTTCAGATAAGAACTGTGCCCTTTGCTTATTTTCAGCAAACTTGATTTCATGTGAGCTAAGTTGCGTGTGAGCTGCGTCTGATTCTTGACGAACCTTAGTTTGAGATGCTTCTAATGCGTCAATTTCAGATTCGATTGAAACAAGCTCGATCTTAATTGCTTCAACTTGCTGCTGAGCAACTACCAAAGTATCTACTAATTGAGATGACTTAATTTTCTGAGAACCGGTTTCTTTTTCAAGTTCTGAGGTTTGTTCAGACCAGCTCTCGATTTCAATTTGTCTCTGACTTAAAAGCTCTGCTAATTGCTGACGGCGGCGTTCCATTTCGCCTAAACCACGGTCTAAGACTTCTACTTTTTGTCTACGATCAGCTAATTCAAGACGTGCCTGTGCTAACGATTCACGTTTTACATCACGCTCGGTACGACCTGCAACTAAGTCATTATCTAACTTAGATATGCGGGCTCGCTGAGCCGCGTCAGTCTCTTCCGCTTTCTTGAGGTGATCTTGCGCTTTAACCCAGCGTGTGTGCGCTTCATTACGAGCTGCTTGTAATGAGGCAACTTCAGCTTCCATACGGCGAAGCTTCGAAGCGACATCATCACTATTGCGCTGAGCATTACGCTGTTCTGCTTGCGAGGAAGCAGCATTCTGAGTTGCTAGTAAGACTGCCTCACGAGCAATTTCAATTGCCTGCTCAGCTGCAGTGACTGCAGCAGTAAGAACATCAATTTTAGCACGCTGTTCGTCATGAGCTTTTTGCTCGTCGTTAAGTGCTCGCGCTGTTTCACGCAAATCAACTTCACGCTGAACTAGACTGTTTGCTTGATTCTTAGCACTAGCATGGCCACCGGTAACAAGTCCTCTACGGTCGACGACTTCGCCTTTGCGTGTCGCAACTGCAAGAAAACTTAAAGCAGGATTTGCACGCCACGTATCTAAGAAACTGCCTAAATCATCGACGATATAACAGGCATCTAAAAGGGCGACTGCAGGATGCTTTTGATCGGGATCCTTAAGCAGCATGCGAGCAGTTTGCAGTCCGGCTGGAAGATCAGCTAGTGCATCAGGCTTAATACCAATTTCGTTAATGCGTAAAATAACCGATCCAATTTGATCAGATTCTAATTTCGCTAAAATACGTTTCGCTGTAGCAACATCAGCTACATCGATTGCTTCTGCAGCACTACCTAAGAGTGCAGATAAAGCTTTTGCTCCGTCTGGTCTTACATCAAGGCCTTGCAGTACTGGAGTAGCTTTCTGACCTTCAAGAGATTCAGTTAATTTACCCTGTAGGACTGCCTTAGCTCCTTCGCCAAAGCCTTCCCATCTTTCCTGTAATTGTTGAAGTACTTTGAGTCGTGCACTGCGCTGAGCTAATTGACGATCCAATTCCTGAATGCGTCTTTGACCCTCTCTAAATTCACGAGTCGCCTCAGTGAGTGCTACTTGAGCGGTAGTGGCCTGCTCTTGAGCCTTCGCTTTTTCTGCAGTGACTAATGCCAAACGATTTGCAGCTTCTTCAGAAATTTTAATTGCTACTGCGAGTTCTTCTTTGACTTGTGTCATATCCTTCACGATTGATTCGTGACGGTGGACACTTGTCTTTTGTTCTACTTCGTAACCCGAGCAATCAGTTCTTAAACGAGCAACGGTACTCTCTGTTTGAAGGAGTTCAAATTTTGCCTGCTGAAGTTCCTGTTCTAACTTACTTACCTTTCCATCGATAATGGAAAGGTCACGATTTCTTTGTTGGAACACCGCATCGGAACTTCCGAGTAAGTTGAGTTGAAGCTGTTTATCTTGAGCTCCCGTATCAAACTGAGCCGTAACTTCTTTTAGCTGCATCTCTACTTCAGCTAAATTCGTTTTTGAAGAACCAATACGTTCTTCCAATCCCGTTCTACGAATATCAGCTAAGCGCGCAGCATTCTCAGCTTGTTCACGCTGTGTCTTTAAATCGAATACAGCCTGCTGAGCTTCCTGAACTTTTTGATTTAAACGACTACGATTTGTTTTCTTCGATTCCAGCGCTAATTGCTGCCCTTCTAGACTCGTACGGCGCTCAGAGGCTGCATCACGTAAACGGTTTACTGAGGCTTCAAGATCTCCAAGCGTTGCAAAAACAATTCCGTGCTGGTGACCGCTCCAGGCCAAACTTAAATGCCTGAGACGATGATTAAGACGCTTGAAACGCATCGCCTTGGAAGCCTGACGACGCAGACTTCCAATCTGGCGAGAAACTTCACCGACAATATCTGTAACACGTGCAAGGTTCTGATCTGTCAAAGCAAGCTTGTTTAAAGCTTCACGGCGTTGACTTTTGTACTTTGTAATGCCGGCTGCTTCTTCAAACACCGCACGTCTTTCTTCCGGCTTTGATGAAAGAATCTGATCTATCTGGCCTTGAGCCATGATTGAATAACTGGTCCGGCCAATACCGGTATCCATAAATAATTTCTGAATATCTTTTAAGCGGCAGGGTTGTCCGTTAAAGAAATATTCTCCCTGACCATCCCGGTGAACCCGGCGCATGATTTCAATTTGATGAAATTCGCTACCTAATTGCTTTTCACAATCCGTCAGTAGCAAAGATACTTCACATAACTGAGCAGGCTTACGCGTATCAGCACCTTCAAAAATAACGTCCTGCATTTTACCACCGCGCAAAGCCTTAGCGCTTTGTTCGCCCAGCACCCAGCGTATTGCATCCGCAATATTGGATTTGCCACAGCCGTTGGGTCCAACGACTGCTGTTACTCCAGGTTCGAACCTAAGAGTGGTATTGTCTGCGAACGATTTAAAGCCGCGTAGGGTTAGCGCCTGAAGATACATGTATTTCTTTACCTAAACAGTGAGCTACCACAGCGAATACGGGCAAACGCAAAGTGAGATTAAAACATCAATCTTATGCAAAAAAATGATGGCCTTTTTCTAAAGCTTCTGACTCTGCGGTACCGATTTTATGGTAAAAACCCCCTAAAATGGCCTTATCTGGCCTTTCTGAAGACTTCCGCCACAGCCGATAGGTCCTTATCCCCCAACCCGGCTTCGATGCCTTTTTTGAAGACTTCAAGGGCAGCACTGGCCGTAGTCATACCCACACCGTGGGTTCTACCCTCTTCGGCAGCGTAACCTAAATCCTTGGCCATTAAGCGTAGAGCGAAGTTTGTGTTGTCGTAATCCGGGGAAAGCATGCGAGTTGCCATGGTTTTAACCATAGGACTTCCAGGGGTGCCGTTCATGATTAAATCCACTGCTTTAGCCCGGTCTAACCCACTTCGTTCAATAATAGCCAAAGCTTCAGCAAAGGAAGCCGCCTGAACACCACTTAAGAAATTATTAATTAACTTCATGCGAGCCCCACTTCCGGTAGGCCCAAGGTGGTTAACAGATTTTGAAATAACTTGAAATACAGGCATCACCTTATTGAGCGCCAAACTGGAGCCCCCAACAAAAAGAACCAATTCACCGGCATTTGCCTGAGGTTTACTCCCTGCTACAGGAGCATCAAGTAATTCACAACCATGCGATACCGCCCTAGCAGCAAGTGCCTTCACCCAAGAAACACTCAGTGTGCTTAAATCAATTAAGACGGCACCTTTTTTAGCAGCGAGCAGTGCTCCATGCTCACCTATCCAAATATCGTGGGATGCTTTATCATCCGAAACCATACACAGCACAATATCTGCGCTAATGACTGCTTCAGAAGGAGTTTTAGCTACTGTAAAACCATCCGCAGCAAACGCTGCAGCTTTTGCTGCACCACGGTTATAGGTCACCAAAGGATAGCCGGCAGCACGCAAGCGTCGCGCCATAGCGCTTCCCATAATGCCAAGTCCTAAAACAGTCACTGAGGGTAAAGATGCAGAGGAAGTATTCACGTGTATTTTACATTAGCACAGCCTTTGAAAAAGGCCACTGCGTTTAGCTAACTTTTATACGTCTACATCCGTTGACTTATCGCAAAGGATACGTTCATTGAAACTGTCTTCAAACCACTTAACTTTTTTACTATGAGCGATCTAATTAAAGCCTACGCATCTCACGGAAAAGGCAAAGCCCTTGTTCCACACGAATACAACCCAGGTTCCCTTTTGGCTGAACAAGTTGAAATCCAAGTAAGTCACTGTGGTATCTGTCACTCAGATTTATCCATGCTTAACAATGACTGGGGTATGTCTAAGTATCCTCTCGTAGCTGGCCATGAAGTGGTGGGTACAATCATTAAAGCAGGCCCAAGCGTTAAGCGGGTCAAAGTCGGAGACCGTGTTGGTCTTGGCTGGAGCTCCAAGAGTTGCATGTCCTGTGACCATTGTTTAGCAGGTGATCATAATTTATGTGCAACAGGCGAAGGCACTATCGTTGGCCGTCACGGCGGCTTTGCAGATAAAGTGCGCTGTAACTGGGAATGGGCTACTCCACTTCCAGATGCGATTGATCCAGTCAAAGCAGGTCCACTCTTCTGCGGTGGCATCACCGTTTTCAATCCTATCGTACAATGCCACGTTAAACCGACTGACCGTGTGGGCGTTGTAGGCATTGGTGGCTTAGGTCACTTAGCTCTGCAATTTTTAAATAAATGGGGCTGCGACGTAACAGCGTTTACATCGAGCGATTCGAAAAAAGCGGAGGCCCTAAAACTAGGTGCTCACAAAACCGTAAATTCGACAAACTCTAATGAACTTCAAGCAATCGCTGGCTCTCTAGATTTCTTACTCGTCACATCAAATGTGACTTTAGACTGGAATGCATTAATTAGTGCACTCGCACCTCGTGGAAGACTACATATTGTAGGCGTTCCTTTGGAGCCAATTCCAGTATCGGCCTTCTCACTAATCGCTGGTCAAAAATCAATTTCAGGAACTCCACTAGGAAGTCCTGCAACCACGACTCAGATGATTAATTTCTGCGCACGGCACAATATCGCACCCGTTGTAGAAACCTTCCCAATGTCGAAGATTAACGAAGCAATTGAGCACTTACACTCAGGGAAGGCACGCTACCGGGTTGTTCTAAAAAACGATATTAGCTAAACTCTGACTTGAGTAAAGCCGGTCACTCGGCCGGCTTTACACTCTTAACAAGCCACTTAGAAACCGTAATACCTTTAGCGGCACGGTTACTTACAGGCACTTCAGTAAGGTCAAAGTTAAATTCACGAACGCGTGCTCCACCACGGCCATCCACGGTAATACTGAGTTTCTTAGGAATAGATTTCTCAGTAGCAAAACGCTGGAAATAAACAACGCGCGAGCCTTCAGCTTTCGCAAGCGGGTAAAGTTTATCACGAGTTACTCCACCTATTTGGAATTTCTTAACGAATGCCTTACCGCTTTCTTTGTCTTGATACATCATGACATAGAAAGCTTTGTCTCCATCCTTAGGTAGAATAGCGCAGTGCACGATATCCTTACCCATGAAAATCTTATCCGCAACGCGGGAGACCTTCATGGCAGTATCAGCCATGATACATATGACATCATCCAAGATGGTACACTCCTGAATAAACTCATGCTGACGCCAGTTAAGGCCAACAAAGCCTTCTTCGCGGTTCACATAGAGTCTTTGATTTGCAGAGACTACTTCTGCAGCACTGATCTGCTCGATTTCGTCATACTGCGTTTTACGTTTAATGCCCTTACCATATTTTTCAGCGAGCTTCTCAAACCATGCGATTGCGTAGTCATTTAAGTTTTTGAGGTTATGCTTCACCTCTTTCATTTCCGTCTCAATTTTCTTCATGGCTTCATCCGCTTGGAAGCGGTTGAAGGCGGAGATGCGCTTGATCTTAATTTCGGTTAGCCTAGCAATATCATCATCAATGACTGGACGCTTAAGTCCTTTGATGAATGGCTTTAAGCCTTCTCTAATCTCTTCGACGATTTCTTCCCAGGACTTAGCTTTTTCAATTCTGCGATAAATACGCTCTTCAATAAATATGCGCTCTAAGGAATCCCAGTGCCACTGCTGTTCAAGTTCAGCTAAGCGGATATCGAGTTCACTCTTTAAGAGTTCCTTGGTGCGCTCTGCACTGCGTTTTAATATTTCAGAAACTCCGATAAATACTGGCTTGTCATTATCAATAACACAGGCAGCAGGTGAAATTGCTACTTGGCAGTCTGTAAATACATAGAGCTGCTGCATCACCTTCTCCGGCTCACTGCCTTGAGGTAGATGGATTAAAATCTCAACTTCATCGGCTGTATTATCATCCACATGCCGCACCTTGATCTTACCTTTTGCATTCGCAGCTAAGATAGAATCAATCAAGGACTCGGTTGTTGTTCCGAAAGGAAGTTCAGTAACCGCTAGTACGTTTTTACTACGTAACTCAATCTTAGCACGTACTTTAACTTTTCCCCCGCGTTCGCCGTCATTATATTCAGCGAAATCAGCGATACCGCCAGTTGGAAAATCAGGTACGATTCTAAAGCGCTTACCCTGTAAGTGATTAACCGAAGCACGGCATAAGTCATTGAAGTTATGCGGTAAAATCTTTGTTGAAAGACCTACAGCAATACCTTCCGCACCATCGAGTAAAACCAGAGGAAACTTTGCAGGTACCGTAACGGGTTCCCTAGCACGTCCATCGTAACTAGCCTGCCAAGTCGTTGTCTTTGGATTAAAGAGAACTTCTTTAGCAAATGGAGTTAAGCGTGCTTCAATGTAACGAGGCGCAGCTGCGTCGTCACCTGTAAGTACGTTTCCGAAGTTACCTTGAGGCTCAATTAAATAGCCACGCTGACCCATACCTACTAAGGCAGCACCAATGGAGGCATCTCCATGCGGATGAAAGCGCATACATGCACCCACCACATTAGCGACCTTATGAAAGCGACCGTCATCCATTTCCCACAGCGTATGCAGAATACGGCGCTGCACCGGCTTAAGTCCGTCATTAATATGAGGGACAGCGCGGTCTAAAATAACATAACTTGCGTATTCTAAGAACCAGTTCCTGTAGCTCGTGGCTAAGGAGGACTCTGCTGAGAATACGCCATTTTTACTGGCAGAAGATTTTTTTGCGGACATTGCGAAAATCAGGTTTCTACGAGATCTTTTTCTACCTTTAAGTTATCGATAATAAAATCCTGTCTTTCTGGAGTATTTTTACCCATGAAGAAGGAAAGTAGTTCATCACTACTGTGCAGATGAGCTAATGAGATTGGCACTAAACGGATATTCTCACCGATGAAATCCTTAAACTCATTTGCTGATATTTCACCCAGTCCTTTAAACCGTGTGACTTCTGCAGTGGTTCCTAATTTATCCATCGCTTTATCCTTCTCACTTTCAGAGTAGCAATAGTGCGTTACTTTTTTATTGCGGACACGAAACAGTGGAGTCTCAAGTACATACAAGCGACCTGCAGTAATTAATTCTGGGAAAAACTGCAGGAAAAACGAAATAAGAAGTAGCCGAATATGCATACCGTCGACATCAGCATCCGTTGCTATAACAACTTTACCGTACCGCAGACCGTCTAGTCCGTCCTCAATATTGAGTGCAGATTGCAGAAGGTGAAATTCTTCATTCTCGTAAATGACCTTTTTAGATAGGCCGTATGTATTTAAAGGTTTACCCTTTAAGGCGAAGACAGACTGGGTTTGCACATCGCGGCATGCTGTAAGTGAACCAGAAGCTGAGTCACCTTCCACGATGAAGAGTGTACTAAATTCAGAACGAGGGTCTTTATCTCCTAAATGAAGACGGCAGTCCCTTAACTTACGGTTATGAAGCGATGCTTTCTTACCACGCTCACGAGCAAGATTCCGAATACCGGCGAGTTCTTTACGCTCATTTTCACTTTCTTGAATCTTAGCTAAGATCGCTTGTGCAGATTCAGGGTTCTTATGCAGGTACCCGTCGAGACTTTGCTGAACAAATTTACCTATGAAGTCCTTAATTGAAGGACCTCCTGGTGCAGCATCCGCTGATCCTAATTTTGTTTTCGTTTGAGATTCAAATACTGGCTCCGTCACACGCACAGAAACAGCAGCTACAATCGACTGCCTAATATCAGCGGCATCAAATTCTTTCTTAAAGAAATTACGTAGCGTATCTACTACAGCTTCACGGAATGCAGCTTGATGCGTACCACCCATTGTCGTGTGCTGCCCATTAACAAAAGAATAGTATTCCTCCCCGTAGTGAGATCCGTGGGTTAATGCGATTTCGATATCATCACCTTGTAAGTGAATAATTGGATAAAGCACTTCACCAGTGAGATTTTTTTCTAAAAGATCCTTGAGTCCATTCTCAGACTTAAACGGAGTTCCATTTAAGGTTAAAACTAGCCCACGATTTAAATAGGCGTATGTCCAAAGCATGTCCTCTACGAATTCGCGGCGGAATTTGTAGTCCTTACCGAACAGAGCTTCATCCGGAGTAAACTCAATGAGCGTTCCGTTCTTCTCTGTAGTCTTTACGACTTTATGATCTTTTTTAATTTTACCCTGAGCAAATTCAACCACCTTAGTTTCACCGTCACGGAAGGCTTGGGCACGGTAATCAAGGGAAAGCGCATTTACAGCCTTCTGACCTACTCCATTTAAACCAACTGCCTTCTTAAAGGTTTGGCTATCGTACTTGGCACCTGTGTTAATAATCGACACACACTCCAAGAGTTTACCTAAAGGAATGCCGCGACCAAAGTCGCGTACCTTGGCTGAGCCATCGGCAAGTTCGATCTCGATTTTCTTACCATGACCCATGGTAAATTCATCGATCGAATTATCGACGGTCTCTTTTAAAAGCACGTAAATGCCGTCTTCAGCGTGGGTTCCACTCCCCAAACGCCCAATGTACATGCCGGGCCTCAAACGGATATGATCCGTTGAGGAAAGTGTTTTAATGCTCGATTCGGTATATTCAGATGCCATATCGCAATTTTTGTTAGGCTTTGCCCGAATGCGTTAGACACAAGCACAATTCTCAACTTTTAAGCACTTGCTGTCATTTTGAGGTAGTCTAAAGCTCATTTTAGGGGTCTAAACTGACCCCTACCATCCCACAGCTTTTCCCTATGAAAGTAACCTATTATATCGATATTATGTCCTCCTGGTGCCACTGGTCAGAACCGGCCTGGGCAGATTTAAAGAAAAAATATGCCCCAAAAGTCGATTTTTCGTGGAAAATAGCACTTATGAGCCCTTCTGACTTCCCTAGCTCAAGGTCCCAATGTGACTTTTTCTACCAAAGAAGCGGGGGTACAACCATGCATTCTGCCTATATTCTTAACTCCGGATGGCTTATAGAGAAAAGGAAAGGCCACTACCAGGCACCCAACTTAGTTGCCGAAGCTGCTCGCGACTTTGGTTTCGAAGATGACACCGTACGTCTAGCTCTAGCACATGCCGCACTGCGTGAAGGCCAAGATGTTGGGAATCTCAGTATTTCTGTTTCAGTGGCTGCTAAGGCAGTCAAAATTAATGCAAAGAAACTGTATTCTGCAGCAGATTCAATCGCTGTTAAAAACCGAGTGAAGCAAAGTACTGAAGAATTCTTAGCGCACAAAGTCTCTCAAAGACCGACTTTTATTCTAGAAAGCTCAATTGGTGATAAAGCAGTATTTTCAGGTCTAGTAGCTTACGAACCATTAGCTGCTACACTTGATGCGATGACTAAAGATGCTGCAGCCTATGCAGCACATAAAGCGCACTACGGAACTGCACCAATACGATAAAGTAGTATTTACTTGGGCAAAAAAAAGCTGAGTACCTAAGGCTAAGCTTAAGTACCCAGCTTGTAAGTTTAAAAACTTAAGCAATACCTGCGTTCTTTAATATGACATTGATGTCATATTCATCACTGCGAGCTTTGCGGCTAAGATAAGAATTAGCTTCGTCATCGCCTACAAACCTCTCAGCTGCTGCATCCCAGTTAAGCTTACGGCCTAACTTCATCGATATCCATGACGCAGCACAGGTTTCTAGTGCACGTGAGGATTGGCTGATTGGAGCAATCGGATCGCGGTTTGCTTTAATTGACTCAAGCCAGTTTAAGTGGTGATTTTTACTTGGCATCCAACGAACTGCGTCACTCGGTAATGCGGACAGTAAACTTGATTTACTTGCACGTAGCGAACGATCAGGACCTGTATCTGCATTAGGATCAGAGGCAGTTACGCGTTCATGGCCACGAGAGCAGAAAATACTGCCTTCGGTGCCTTCGAAGAGTAGTCCGTTTTCGAATTTATCATCAAGAATAACTTGGGTGCCAGTAGGCATTGTCATTTCAACATGATAATTACTGTGCACAGTCCACACATCATTCTTCATGAAATTAGCCTGAGCCTCGATAGTCTTCGGACCAGAAAGTTCTAATCCAAGTGCCCATAACATTTGGTCAACATGGTGAGCACCCCAATTTGTGATCATACCAAGACCGAATTTTTCAGTCGTGATCCAACCTGGACGGCCGATTCCGTGCTGAGGATGTACGCGGTCTTCATCAAATTCCATTGCCTCTACAGGTCCAAGCCATTTCTCGTAATTAAAGGTCTTTGGGACAGGCATTGCCTTAGCTGGGCGACCCTTTGGTGCATCAAGACCAATACCAATCTTCACTGTCTTTACTTCCCCTAAGCGGCCATTACGGACAGCCTCTGTTGCAGGACGAAATGACTTAAATGGCCATTCTGATCTTTGCTGACTACCTGTTTGTAAAATAATCTTAGTTGCTTGTACGGTTTTACGTAGAGCAATTGCTTCTGCTACACTATATGTGACAGGCTTCTGCACATAAATATGTTTACCTGCTAATGCAGCTTCGATTGCTACTTGTGCATGCCAGTGATCAGGAACGCATACTAAAACTGCATCGATATCTTTGCGTGCTAGGACTTCACGATAATCTTCGTAAATTTTAATATCAATATTGGATTGGCCACTAGAAACGTAGTGCTTAACAAGCGTCTTGTGTGCTGTATTAGCACGGCGTGAATCAAGATCACAGACCGCCACAAAGCGGCACAAATCTGTGTACTGCATCGTTTCAGTCATGTCACTTGTACCCATACGGCCGCAGCCAATTTGGGCTAAATTGATACGACTATTGGCAAGATCGGTAGCGCGCAGTAAACGCGGTGTGAGTGCTAAACCAGCAGCACCCGTAAGGACATTACGAACAAACGTGCGACGAGTCGACGTATGAGAGGACGGGGATTGTGACATAGGATTAAAAAAGCTAAGAGTTTTAAGTTAAGGTAAAAAATGAAATTATTTTCCAGAAACAAGTGTTATGATTTCATGACCTGCTAAAAGGAAAGCTCCAGGGCCATAGGCTTCAGTGCTTTCTGGACTAAATTTTTGCGGTGCTGCACCTACAGGCTGAACGTGATTTAAACGACCCGATGCTTCAACACAGGTGTTTAACATAGCCCATGCTTTAAGAGCAGCAGGAGCGTACGTATCGTGATCAAGGAGGTGATTATTTACACCCCATGCGAAAGCAAAACAGTAGAAACCAGTACCGCTTGTTTCTACACTTGGTGAACAACTAGAAGGATCAAGTAGGCTAGAACTCCAAGCTCCATTAGCAGGTTGTAAATCCTTAAGGCGTGCTGCCATTTCTTTAAACTGCTGTTCAAATTCAGGACGAGCAGGATCATTAGCAGGTAACAGAGTTAAGACTCGAGCAAGTCCAGCAATTACCCAGCCATTGCCACGGCTCCAGAATATCTTCTGCCCGTTTGCTTCACGCTTAGGAAAGTAGGTGCTATCACGAAAGTACAGGTGTTCCTTTGTGTCGTAAAGATAAGCCGAAGTACGCCACCACTGCGTTACTGCATAATCGCGGTAAGCTTTGTTGCCCGTTGCAACATACAGACGAAGCCAAGCTGGCGGCGCCATAAATAAAGAGTCACACCAAGTCCATTGTTCAGTCTTACTCTTACCAACAAATTCTAGAGAGCCTGATTTTGGATTAGCTAAAATATAATCACAGCGCTCTTGAAGTGCCTTAATCATTTTAGGGTCATGCTCCTTCATGTATAAATCATAATAAGTCTGACCAACGCAGGAATCGTCAGCGTGATAAACACGCTCTCCTAGTTGCCAATTATTAGATTCTGCAATCCTAAGTAATTCTTCATGGAAGCGTTTGCTTGTCGAAATGGAATCAAGCGAAGACAAACCAGTCAGGTAAGCTCCTTGCACCCATTCAGTAAATTTCTGCTTTCCAGGGTGAGCAATTTGATAGTCAGCTACTTTTTCCATCGTTACTAAAACATCGGAAGGAGCAGGAGCAGTAACTTCAGCCTTAATAAAGATAGGCGCAATAAACAACAGTGCAGCGGCCAACGGGGTATATTTCATAAATATGAACCCAAACATAAAGCACCTCATGCGCTTAACTCAACGCCTTATTGTAAGGTTTTTATTTAAAAAAACCCTAAGCTACTGACTATTTTAGCTCAAAACAGTGACTTAGATAGAGAGCCAACCGCAGAAATAGGACCGGAATCATTTAAACCGTCCATAGCACGGTCTGCTTTCTTAAGCGTGCCTTGAAGGCCAAAATATAGACTATCATCATTAATTAACTTACCTAAAGTTCCCTGGCCCTTCGAAATCTTATCCGAGAAATCCCTAATATCATGTAGGGTAAATTTTAAATCTTCTGCAGCTTGTTTATCATAGACGAGTACACCCAAGGCTCCCTGCCCTGCTTTAACTTGATCTAAAACGGTTTGTGCGCTTGCCATAACATTTTTTGCTTCGCTAGCGGTAGCTTTAAAATCACCCACTGCTGCAAGCAAATCATCATGCAACTTGGAATCGTTTACTAATTTACCTAAAGTTCCTTCACCACGATTAATCTTACCTGTAATCTCTTGAAGATTAGTCATCGAGGCGTCTATTTTAGTCTGATTTTCTGATAATAATCGGTTAAATTTTTGAAATACACCTCCGTCGGGCCCGGAGCCATTTACTGCATTAGAGATCGAGGATAGAGCAGAATCTAGTTTGTGCCCAAGTTCTGCCATCTGGGTCATAATAGAGGCTATATCAGGAGTAATTTTCGTTTTGATTTCAGCTCCATCTTTAAGCGCAGGCGCTTGTGTAGTACCTAAATCAATCGAGATGTAGTCTGTTCCAATAATACCAGCCATAACGATCGTAGCTGAGGCGTCTGAGGGTATTGTATATTGAGGATCTATTTGGAGAACAGCTTCTGCTCTTCCCTTACCTAACCTCGTTACGTACACGCTACCGATACGAACACCAGCCATACGAACATCATCCGTTGGCTTCAAATCCTGAAGGTTTGGAAACCCAGCTACGACTGTGTAACCAGATCTACTAAAGGTCTTACCACCACTGAGTGTTTCATAGGTGACATAGATAAGTGCTAATCCAAGCAGAAAAAAAAGTCCGACTCGTGCAGTTTGTTGTGAGTTATTCATCGTTTCGATCTCCAGTTTTTAAAAGTCTATTAAGGAATTATTTTTTTGAATCGTGGGTTATTCAGATCAACCTTTGGATAAAGGAAGTCAGATACCCGTTTATCTGTTGGATTCTTAAGTGATTCAGGCGTGCCAATATGTATTAAGTTACCGTTCATTAAAATACCTACACGATCAGCAATGCTCATTGCTAGATCACGGTCATGAGAGACAACAATCGTTGTCACACGGTACTGATCTCGGAGTGTAGCAATAATTTCGTCAATCATCGCTGAACTAACAGGATCGAGTTCACTGGTTGGCTCATCATACAAAAGCAGTTGGGGCTCCATCACTAAAGCGCGTGATATTGCGACACGCTTTTTCATACCACCCGATAATTCAGATGGATATTTTTTAGCTGCATCCTCCAAGGAGAGTAAGGTCAACGCCTGCATTACTTTATCTTTAATCTGTTTTTCAGTTCCAAGCCTGTGCTCCCTTAAATAAAGAGCTAAATTATCAAATACCGTTAAAGAATTAAACAAAGCACCGGCTTGAAAAACGAGCGCCATTCTTACGTGCTCTCGGATATCCTCACTGAGTGCATCTTTCCCATTTATTAGCACAACACCTGAATCAGGCATTTCTAATCCGATAATGTGCCTTAACAGTACACTCTTACCCGATCCACTCGGCCCCATCAGCACAAATATTTCACCAGGCGCTACTTTGAGTGAAAAGTCCTTAAGTACATTTAATTTATTAAAGCTCTTTGATAAGTGTTCGATTGAAACACCCACAGCTTTATTTTCACGAAATCCTACAGACTCTCCAGAATTAGAAAATTGGGTAAACATAGTTTTGTTTCCTTAGGAGAGAATAGCTAAAAGTAATTTGGTTACGAAGTAATCGAGTACTAAAATTAAGACTAAAGAGGAAACAACGGCCTTAGTCACTGCGGCTCCAATTTCGCGAGGGCCACCGCGAGTACTAAGCCCAATACTTGAACATACGAGCACGACGATAAATCCAAATATTTCAGCCTTACATATTCCATCAATAACGTCCTTAAATTTAACTACGTGACGCAGTGCTTGAAAATATTGCTGAGGCTCTACCGATATAAAGCCTGTGTATTTACATACGAGTGCACCTCCAAACCAACCCACTAAATTTGAAATTACAGTAAGTACTGGCATCATCATGAGCACTGCAGCAAGCCGTGGGAGTACCAAGATTTTTGCTGGCGGAATATTCATTGTAACCAAGGCATCAACTTCTTGATTTACTTTCATTGATGCTAGTTCAGCGGTAATGGCAGAGCCTACACGGCCTGCGAGTAAGATCGCCACCATCATAGGTCCCAGCTCACGCACCATAGATAGGCCTACTAAAGCTCCAATAAATTGCTGTGTACCAAAATCCTGCATTGAGTAACCCGACTGCAAAGCAAGTACACTACCAACGAAGAAACTTAATATACCAACAATTGGTAAGGTCGTATAGCCAATTACATAGCACTGCTCAATGAAGCGTGATTTCTGTCTAGAAAGCGTCCCGACATGCGATATGGAGCGCATAAACAAAATTAATGTGCTTCCGACACCTTCGAGTACTGATCTGATCGAATTCATTTAGACGTATAATTAATGAGCCTGTGCGACAATAGCCTTACTAGGTGAAAACTCCAAGCCGAAGATATTCCAATGACGAAAACCATCTTGATTTACCCCAAAAAGTCCTCCTAGAAATGAAATGCGCTTTATACTATCTGTAGTTACAAGCTTAAGAAGCGGTCCCAAATCAAATTCAGTCTTCTTTGCTTGAGCACTCTTTGACCATGTCATTGCGTTCCATAAAAAGGATAGTCGCGTCTCTCCTTGAGAGGCTTGATCAAAACGAATAACTGAAAAAAGAGGCGTCCAAGCATGACGCATTTGTGGGTTATCTGCGAAGATACCTTCAAAAGGACTTAATAGCTGTGTTTGGATTCTCCCAGCTCCGTTATCCCATATAGAAACGAGCGGCCATATGGTAGTTTTGTAAGCATGTGCTTTCTCTGGATGTGATTGGCTAGATTGTTCGTCTTTAGAAACAAGAAAAAATAGTACGCGCGTTTTTTCATGAGCACTATCTTTGTCAGTCCATTTTTCCTGTCTATAGAAAGGCCATAAAATCCAGGTTTTTTCTAGACCCTTAATCACAGAATGCGTGTAAACAGGGCCGAAACGGTTCACGTAAGATTCATCACCCCGGCCTTGAACAAGAAATGGCCACAAATATCGGGTCTCATGATAGCGTAAGGGACTTGTCCTGTCTGAAAATCCAAACAAAGGCCAAAGATAATTTTCATTCACATAGCCTTGTTTTTTCTCAGATGAATAAAAAGGAAGGATTCCAATTTCTTGTGAAGCTTCAGTACTTTTAGAAGTATCTAAATTGGGAAATTTTTGGTTAAAATAAATAAAAGGCCAAAGTGCGAATGTGTTTTTATATACACCTGGTTTTTGAATTGTGCCAAATAAAGGCCATACCGAAAATCCATTTTGATCACCCCGCGTGTAACGCAGAAAAGGCCAAGGCAGATAGGTTGTCTTCGAGCCCCTACCCTCAAGACTAAGATACAAAGGGAAAGCAAGAAACTGAGCATGCTCAAAGCCGAGGTGACCCTGAAGTTTTCCATACAGTGGAAATAAAGCATACGAGGATGTTGCACTGTGACCTGTAGATTCAGAAAAATAAATAGGCCACACATCAAGGGTGTCAGAAAATCCGCCACTGTCTTTTTTAGGAGTCGTGATTCGCCCAGTACTATTTATCAGTTTAAAGAGACTCCATTCATAAGAATCGCCATAAGTGCGGTAATAAAAAATAGGATAAACAATAGTAGTCTCTTCATGTGCTCCACTCGCATCTAAATGCTCAACGAAAAGTGGTCGTAATCCTAAAACACGCCCACCTTCAGGGGATGGCTCATCAAACAAAAATGGCCCAAATGCATTTAAAGATTCTGCATTTTGTCCAGGACTTGTAAAAGTCACTGGACCAGGGAAGGCATTACTCTGCTCTGCCTTAAGTTGGCCGAGGCCAAACCCAATAAGGCTGATGATTAGAGCAAGACTTCTTAAATACATGAATAAGTACGTACTACACTATTTGTAACCCTAAGAAGACCAAGAAGTTCCTCCTAAAATAGACAAATCCAGCGCATTCCACTAAACATACTTAAATGACTACTAGTCATTGCTTAATATGATTACAGATAGGTATGTATATGTACCATTAGTAAGGTGCCTAACTATAGCTAAAAGTCAAACGGCTCAGACCGAAATACTCTGCCCTGCTTCCAGCACTAAAAAGGCCTCACTAGGCACGCCCTGTTTAGCCATAACTTCTCTCAAAGCGATTGCTGGATCATCACGTCCTTCATCCGTTAAGCGAAAGGTGCCCCAATGCATAGCCACACTGGTTTTAGCACCAACCTCAAAGTGAACCTGAAGCGCCTCCTCAGGATTCATATGCGCATCCCGCATAAACCAACGAGGCTCATAGGCCCCAATCGGTATAAATGCTAAGTCAGGAGCTCCCATGCGGTGCTTAATTTCTTTAAAGATTGCCGGATCATAACCTGAGTCTCCTGCAAAATAGATTTTTCGATTATTAATTGTTAAATAAAAACCACCCCAAAGACGCTTGTTTGTATCCCAGGGAAAGCGACGCCCCCAATGCCTTGCAGGAACAAGAGTTACAGCCACTTGTTCACTCAGAGTCTTAGTTTGCCACCAATCTAATTCATACAAAGAGCTTTTCTTAGAAATTAAATCCTTCATGCCAAGCGGCGTAATAACGGAAGAAGCCCACCTATGAGCAATCCGGTCTAAAGTGGGCTTATCGCAATGATCGTAGTGATCATGGCTAAGTAATACCGCTGTGATTTTTGGTAGTGACTCCCATGCTATTGCGGGTGCCATGAATCGCTTTGGTCCTACCCAAGAAAATGGTCCTACACGCTCAGAATATACTGGATCTGTTAAAAAATTTCCCTGTGGCGTTTGGATAAGAAAACTGGAGTGCCCTATGTAGCTTACTTGAATATCATTTCCTACATTGTGTGGCGCAGGGACTATCTTTTGATGAGTCAGCTTTGGCCAAGGTTTAGGCTTACTGTTTAGTTTCCATCTTAACAGCTCTCTAATGCCATGATGTGACTCACCAAGCTTATTCGAGAATTTTTTCCCATTGAAGTGATCAGAGATGGCGGGTGACATAGTAGCTTAAGAGGTACAGTGTGCATTAGCTTTTGCAGTTCTGCAATTGCGAGACATACTTAAACTCTTATTTTTTAATCTCACTTTATAGATCCTATGCGTATTAGTGGTGGTATAGCTCGTGGCATTCCTTTAAGCGTTCCGAAAACTCGTGACGTCAGACCTGCTACGGACCGCTTACGGCAAGCCGTATTCTCAAGCATTGCGGGTTGGCTACCAGGTGTTCGCTTTCTTGATCTTTTTGCAGGCAGTGGCGCGTATGGCCTTGAGGCATTAAGTCGTGGAGCAATAAGCGGCGTTTTTGTTGAACAAGACACAAAGACTATTCCACATCTCGAACAAAACATAAAAGCTGTATGTAAGAGTATGGGCAGTGATCCAAAACTACTTTCTGTGATTACAGCAGATGCCACCGAAGTACCGTTAGGAAATGGCGAGTTACCAGATTTAATTTTTATTGATCCGCCTTACGATATGATCATTGGTGCAGCAGAACCGATGTTTGCAAAATTAACTCAAGCGCTAGCAAACAAACCTGACGCTATTGTAATTTTTGAAATGCCTGGAGACTTTATTCTAAACCCTCCAGGTTGGGAGCAAATTAAACGCCTAGGTCAAGGCGTTAAACAACCCACTGCTGTATTCTTTAGAAAAACACTTTAAGTCACATTAAACCTAGTGCGGCTTTGATGATACTCACACTTGCTACACAGGCAGTCTCAGTTCTGAGCACACGCTCTCCTAAGTGACAAAGCTGGGTATTCGTAGAGCGAAATAAATTTCTCTCGCTCAAACTCCAACCTCTCTCAGATCCAATTGCAATGACACACGGTGGACTCAGTTTTGCCTGGGATAAAGCTTCAGGAGACTCGTAATTATCTAACGCTATTTTTGTGGTATTTAAATCAATACTATTCCAAACCTCCTCTAAAGACTGATTAAAAATAACTTCTGGTAATCGAGTACAAAAAGCTTGTTCAGCACCGCTTCTAATTTGTTTTTTATATTCACCCGTACTCCATAAAGTACTCATTGCGTAACTAGGATCTGCTTTTTCTGTGGAAACGAAATATAGTGTTTTAACTCCGAGTGCTGCAGCTTCAGATAAAATTTTACGCGCTGTCTGAGGTCTAGGCATACCGATTACAAGAGTAATAGGATCTAAAGCTTGTGGCATCTGTCCCCAAACAAACTTAAGATTAAGTCCTGCTTCACTTTGAGATACGATTGAAGCCTTTCCGCGTGGTCCATTCAGAAGACCAACATCAAACTCTTCACCGATCTGTCTTTTTAAAATATCTGTTATGTGAACCGATCTTACATCTGTTAGCGGCAAAGCAGTTTGAATTTCCTGGGAATCAAAAAGTATTATATTCACAGGAATATGTATGCTAGTCCTTAGCTACCTTTAAATCGATCTTACCGTCTGAGAATTCTGCGGATAATTTTTGAGTAGCCTTAATTCCTTTTTTACGAATCACTGGCAGACCTTCTTCATCACGAACAATAACAAAACCTCGATTCAATACCGAGGCGGGACTTGCAGCTTCAAGACGCTTATGCAAAGACTCGATACGTTGACGTGCTAATGGTAAGCGCAGTTCGGGAGATGCTCTCTCTAGCCTATTTTTTACTCTGACCAAGCGTTGGCTTGGTTGATTTAAAGCACTGCGAAGCACTGCCGTTAAGCGGTTTGATAAATCGTCGAGTTTAAGCCACCCTCTCTCAACCCTAGCAGCAGGCGCTAATAAGCGAAGCCGTGACCTTGCATGATCTAGTCTCTGAAGTTCTTGCTCTAAGCGGTTTTCTGCTGCTTCAGCCAGTGCAGTACTCGCATGATCAACTCGCTCTAAGCAGGACACAAATTCACTTGAAATTAATTCTGCTGCTGCACTTGGTGTTTCAGCACGTACGTCTGCTGCAAAATCAGTAAGTGTAAAATCAATTTCATGCCCTACTGCAGAAATAATAGGAACACTTGAAGCTGCAACGGCTCGCACAAGGACCTCTTCATTAAATGCCCATAAATCTTCAATACTACCACCGCCTCTACCTATGACTAAAAGATCAAAGATATTTTGCTCTTCAGCAATTTTAAGCATTTCAACCATTTCCTCTGCCGCACCTTGACCCTGCACTTTAGCGGGCAGTATTACAATGCGGCCTCGCCAATTACGTCTTACTAAGATCTTAAGGAAATCCTGCACCGCAGCTCCCGTTGGTGAAGTAATAAAACCAACGACTGAAGGCATCTTCGGGATACTTCTTTTTTTGTCTGTATCAAATAATCCTTCAGCTGCTAATTTTTTCTTAAGCGCTTCGAGTTCACGCTGCAACTTGCCTTGGCCGTCATCTACAACGATTCTAACCACAAGCTGATATTGGCCACGAGCTTCGTAAACTCCGACCTCACCAAAAGCAATTACCTGAAGGCCATCTTTGAGTTGAACGGTTTGACGCATCGCGTCCCCACGAAATAACACTGCACTTATTTGTGCACCCGCATCTTTAAGTGAAAAATAAATATGCCCACTTGCTTGCGAGCGAATATTAGAGACTTCGCCTTTTATCCAACAGGGCTTAATGGCACTAGTGATGACCGCTTTAAGTCTACGCGTAAATTCAGAGACTGTCTCAGGACGATCCTTTGCCAAAGCACCACTTTCTTCAGATAAATCTAAACTCATACTTTAGGTTTAGATTTAGCCATGTGATGCCTAACAAGATGTGAAGCAGCAGCCAGTGCAGCAAATAAACTAATACAAATCATAGCCAATTTACCGCGACCACCAAGGAGTGCTTCACCAAAAATAATGAAGGCACTTGTATAGCTCCAAGAGACAAGACACGAAATGAACATGTACCGACCGAAGGGTGCATCTGCCAAGCCGAGTAAATAATTTTGGATGAAAAAGGGAACCCCTGGTGTAACGCGCATCAGTACAATAAAGTCAGTCAGATCTGCTGCATCAAAAGACGGCATTTTATAACCTAAGCGTTCGATTAATTTTAAAATGAATGGTCTGAGTGCTCTACGTGCTAACCAATAGGTTATAAATAAATTTGTTGTAACAGCAGCTAATCCTAAGATTACCACTAGGGGCATTCCTAACTGTGCGCCAAACGCTCTTCCCACGGGAAGCGAGAACGCAAGCATAGGAACTCCAGCAACTGGAAATAATGCCATAGCAGTAAAAAATACAATCGGCCCACAGGCTTGTAGTAAGGAAATACCCCAATCAATGCGTCCTTTGATATTTATTCCGCGCAATAAAAGTAACCCTACAACACCAGCAACTAAGACAAGCACTCCTAGTTTAATGAGTGTTTTCTTACGTTCTGCAGCTTTTATGTCAGCCATGATAATTACTTAGCTATGCTGAATTAATTCCACTTCATAACCTTCTGGTGCATCAATAAAAGCTATCACAGAGCCGCTTGAACTTTTTGAAGGGCCATCACTGAGTACAAATCCCTTAGTCTTAAGTTCAGCAACAAAGCTCTCCATATTATCTACAGCAAAAGCCAAGTGCATCAAATCAGGCTGCACCTGAACCAGAGGGCTATTAGGTAGCTGGCAGATCTCAATTTCTTCTTCACTGTTTGGAGTCTTTAAAAACGCTAGTTGAGCACCACGAGGTGAGGTATGCCGACGTGAGACCTTAAGTCCTAACGCCTGCTCATAAAAGCTAACCGTACGTTCAAGATCGTTAACCCGCATGCGTGTATGAAGAAGCTTTTTTACCATCGCTTATCAGTGGCTGAAATTTTGCCTCATCTCAATGCCATATCGTGGGTAAGTCCTCTTAGGCCATGTACTCTAGGATTTAGTAGAGCTTAACTAGGTATTAAATTACGTAAATTAATGTCTATAAGCATTTAATACATAGATACATCTCTCAACAGGGAGGCTATTTCTAGCCTTACCTTACATCTCTTGAGAGTGCCCGAGGCCGGACTCGAACCGGCACGTCCTTACGAACAGGGGATTTTAAGTCCACAGTGTCTACCATTTCACCACTCGGGCTTCAACGAGAGGCTACTAGGATTACTCCTAATAACCCCGTGGTTTGATAGTTCCTCGGTTTTTTTGGAAAAAGGCGACAATTTTTTGCATAAGTAAGCCCCTAAGTTGCATCTTTTTTATTCGTAGAGGCTCATCCTCTCGAGTAAACCCATTTTACCCCCAATGTTACACCTTCCCTTGCCCTTTCTGGCCTTAGGGCCTTTTTCGATTTTAGCCCTCAGTATTGCCTTTATTGTAGCCTCAATCGCTGTTTTTAGAGTCCATGCCTTCTTTGCGATGATGAGTGCAGCCGTTTTGGTCTCCATTCTTTCATTAGCAAATAAACCCGGTCCCCACGTCTTTAGTCAGGCGATTACTTCAGTTACGACAGCTTTTGGGACGACAGCTGGAAGCCTTGGGTTTACTTTAGCCTTAGCTGCTGTGATCGGCATATCACTAATGGAAAGTGGCGCTGCAGATAAAATTGTTCGCTGCTTAATTCGAGTCTTTGGTGAAAGTAATGCAGGTATCGCACTGCTTGTATGTTCATTTGTCTTAGCAGGCCCTGTTTTTATAGATACTGTATTCATGCTCTTACTGCCACTTGCGAGAGCTCTAAGTGTAAGAACAGGAAAAAATTCTCTCTACTTTGTCTTAGCTACAAGCTGCGGTGGAATTATCACTAACGGTACAGTTCCTCCCGCCCCAGGGCCTTTGTATGTTGCAGAGCATTTGAAAATCAATCTCTTCATTGCGATATGCGCGGGTATTATATTTGGTATCATACCAGCAATCGCCGCATTAATTGGTGCACGCTGGTTTGATAAGCGCATGCCAATTCCGATGCGCGCAACAAAGGGAGAGTCTCTTGAGTCTTTAACTACTGCTGCTAATCGCCCAGAATCAGAACTTCCTAGTTTTTTAATTTCCATATCCCCGATTGCCATACCCTTTGCATTAATTGCAATCGCATCAACATTAGGAATCGTACATTCACTAGCAGGCACCTTAGGACAATCTGTAACTTCTAGCCTGCTACTTCTTGGGGATAAACATATTGCTCTATTTATTGGAGCAGTAATCGCTGTAAGTTTAAATGTAAGTCAAAGAAAACTGGGTTGGAGAAAAGCAGGAACTGTACTTTCATCTCCATTAGAAACAGCAGCTGTTATTATTTTAATTATTGCTGCAGGAAGCGCATATGGCGAATCCATTAAAGCTGCAGGCTTGGGTGATGCAGTACGAAGCGCTGCAGGTGGTCATGCAATTAACTACGTCTTTTTTGCCTGGCTAATTGCTGTGGTACTACGCGGCGCTCAGGGTTCTGCCACAGTAGCCGTCATTGCTTCAACAGGTATAATTAGCTCCATTGCAGGCCCAGCTGGTTTTGGAGTACACCCTCTTTACATACTACTCGCTGTTGGGTATGGCTCAAAGGCTATGTCTTGGATGAATGATGCTGGATTTTGGCTAGTAAGCCGAACCGGTGGCCTAACCCAAAGTGAAGCCCTACGCAGCTGGTCTATTCTAGCTACAGCCGTATCAATTATCGGCTTACTTGAAGTATTAGCCGTATCGAGTTTTTTCCCACATTTACCTTTCTAAATAGTTTAGCAGATCTCACACGCTAAAGTCTGGCGTTTTGTACAAGATCTGATCATCATCAGATCAAAGAACACGGAGGATGTATATCCACTGTTTTAACCCCAAACCCCAGATTCAATATGATACCGAAACGTTGTTGGTCATACTTAGCTGCTGCATATGCATTTTTAACTGTTGGTTCATTGCATGCAAGCGAGGCGGAAATTAACATACCTGATCTACATCAGGTCTCCTTTCTTGGAGGATCATTAAGTGGGCTTACACTGCTGCATTACGGCTTAGTCGTATGTCTTTTAGCAGGCCTATTTGGTTTAGTTGAATATTTCGAAATACGAAATCTTCCTGTCCATAAATCCATGAGTGAAGTCTCAACACTCATCTGGGAGACCTGCAAAACATACCTTCAACAACAGGGTAAATTTCTGTTAGTCTTATGGGCTCTAATAGCTGTATGTATTGCCTACTATTTTGGAGCTCTTTCAGGGATGAAAACGTCGTCCGTTATTATTGTTCTATTATCCTCAGTCTTAGGTATTCTAGGCAGCTACGGCGTAGCTTGGTTTGGAATTCGCATCAACACGGTTGCAAACTCTAGAGCCGCGTTCTGTGCATTACGCGGAAACCCGTTAAGCACATTACTCATTCCGCTTCGCTCAGGAATGAGTGTAGGTCTGTTACTAGTAGCAACAGAACTCTTTTTCATGATTTGCATACTTGCATTCCTACCTAAGGAATTAGCAGGTGCATGTTTTATTGGCTTTGCTATCGGGGAATCCCTAGGTGCATCAGCACTTCGTATTTGTGGTGGTATCTTCACTAAAATTGCTGATATCGGTGCAGATTTAATGAAGATCATTTTCAAACTTGCTGAAGACGATCCACGTAATCCAGGCGTAATCGCTGACTGCACAGGAGATAATGCAGGTGATTCCGTTGGTCCAACTGCAGACGGGTTTGAAACCTACGGCGTCACAGGCGTGGCCCTAATAGCATTCTTGGCACTCGCACTTGCTGGAAATCCCTCATTAGGAGCAACCCTCATTATATGGATCTTCGCCATGCGAATCCTAATGGTAATCACATCCCTGTTAAGTTATTTTATAAATAATTCACTTAGCCGTGCACTCTACGGCTCATCGCGTGATTTTAATCTCGAACATCCGCTTACAAATCTTGTTTGGATTACCTCTATTGTTTCAATTGCAGTAACATTTATCGCAAGCAAGATACTGCTTGGAGACCTTCCACACATGAGTGGCTTATGGTGGGTGCTTTCATGTGTTATTTCACTCGGAACATTGGCTGGAGCACTTATTCCTGAATTTACGAAAGCCTTTACCTCGACAAATAGTCGCCATGTAAAAGAAATCGTAAGCTCATCTGATCACGGTGGTGCATCATTAAATATCCTTTCAGGGCTAGTAGCAGGCAACTTCTCTGCTTTTTGGCAAGGACTAGTCATTTTAGCACTCATGTTCAGTGCTTGGAGATTTTCCTTAAATCCAAGTTTTGAATCTATCATGCCAATTGAATACGTATTTGCTGCACCTATTTTTGCTTTCGGATTAGTTGCATTCGGGTTCTTAGGTATGGGACCTGTAACAATTGCTGTAGATAGCTTTGGACCTGTGACAGACAACGCACAGTCCGTATACGAACTTTCTCGTATTGAAAGCCTTCCTTCAATCTCTGAAGAGATTGAACACGACTTCGGCTTTAAACCCGATTTCGAAAATGCCAAACATCAACTCGAAAAAGCAGATGGCGCAGGCAACACCTTTAAAGCTACAGCTAAACCTGTTCTGATAGGAACAGCTGTTGTAGGAGCAACTACAATGGTCTTTGGCATTATTATCATGCTTCAGAAGATATACCCTGATACAATTGAGCGTCTGTCTTTAGTACACCCGGAAGCAATTATGGGACTATTAATGGGTGGCTCTGTAATCTACTGGTTTACAGGAGCAAGCACCCAAGCAGTTGTAACCGGCGCCTACCGTGCTGTGGTGTATATTAAAGAAAACATGAACCTTGAGGAAACTTCAGCAGCTACTGCACATTCTAAAGAAGTAGTACGTATCTGCACGCTATATTCTCAAGCAGGGATGATAAATATCTTTATCGTTATTTTCTGTCTCTCGCTCTCACTAGCTTTATTCAACGCGTTCTTTTTTATCTCATATTTAATTGCGATCGCATTCTTTGGTCTTTTCCAAGCTATCTTCATGGCCAATGCAGGTGGTGCTTGGGATAATGCAAAGAAGGTGGTCGAAGTTGACCTTAGACAAAAAGGAACCCCTCTTCATGCAGCTACTGTTGTGGGTGATACCGTGGGCGATCCATTTAAAGACACCTCGTCTGTTTCACTTAATCCAGTGATTAAATTTACGACCCTGTTTGGTCTACTCGCTGTAGAAATTGGTGTGAAAATGGATTCCACTACTAAACTAGTCATAGGATCAGGACTGTTTATAATCGCACTGATCTTTGCCTACCGCAGCTTTTATTCGATGCGGATTCCAGCGCAAAAATAAAGTCTTTTCAAACGTAAAGTCCCTGCTTTTAAAGCGAGGGACTTTTTTTAGGCACTTTTGACACGTGCTGTAGAATCCCCTTTAATCAATGGAGCTGGAAGCATCATATCAATAAAGGTATCGCTTTCTTCTCCTGTACTTTGAAGGACAAGACGAGCCGCCGCTTCACCTAATTTTTCGGGAGACGTTCCAGCAGCCGTTACATAAGGCTTTTGCATAGTAGCAACAGCTGAGGCATCAGCACTGGCAATACTAAGGTCATCAGGGACAAGCAGTCCTTCTCTTTCAAATGCCTTAAGTGCTCCTTGAGCCATAAGAGTATTGTAACACACAAAGGCCGTCGGAAATTCTTTATCTTTACGATGCTTAAGCATCGTATGCGCAGCCTCAAAACCTTCTGCTCTGTCTGCTTGCTCAAGCGTTATGGTATAGCGTGCATCCAACTCAATATTAGCTACACTCAGTGCTGCCTTGAAGGCATTGAAGCGTGATTCATGACGCCCTAAATCTACGTTGCCACCTAACCAACCTATGCGGCGATGACCAAGCCCTACGAGATGAACTACGAGAGCTTCGAGAGCTTGTGGCTCATTACCAACAACACTGTGACAGATACCAGGGTAACGTGCAGAATTGGCTACGATACGTTTTTCGAAACGCCTTAAATCATTTAAAAAAGCAGCCTCTACTTCACCCATTAAAACGATGCCACGAAAACGGTGACCTTCAGTAAAAAACTTTCCTAATCGTGCTCTATTTAAAGTATCTTCAGAGCCCATAAACACCGTAGAATATCCACGTTCAATCAGCGCATTATGTAAACCTTGCTCTACTTGAAGAAAGTAATTTCCCGGGCTACTGCGCTTTAAAGAACTGCGATAAATAACTCCGATTTGATCCGCAATACTTTCTGCAGACGCAGCAGAACTCATTCCCTTAGGCCGATATCCTTTCTTAGTAGCTATCGCCCAAATACGGTCGTAAGTCTCTGCATTAATTCCCTGCCTTCTTCCATTGAGTACAAGCGAAACTAATGCCTGCGATATACCTAACTCTTTTGCTAACTGCGTTTGGGATATTTTTTTAGTTTTAGCCACAAGACAACTCCATACATTTACCAAAAAAAACGCAATTACTAGAATAGGTATTAAAATCGCCTTATTTATAGAGCCAAAATGCACGTGTTTTTTGCTGATATAAAGCGTCCTCTGCCTGCCAGCGTTTCATATAAGCTTCTATATCAATACGGGATCCTCGCTGGGCTAGCTCATGAAAAAATGTACTAGAACCTACATGCTTAATAAACCCATCCGATGCCACCTTACTAGCCAGAGCATAAGGATTTTTACCGTCATACTTACAGGTGAGTTTCATCATGTAGAAATTAAGCTCTGTGGGGCGCCATAAATCCCAATCAGCAACTTCAATAAACAAACCCTGTCCGGACTTGCTTGCCTGCGTTGTTGGAACACTGACTAAGCGGTACTGTAGTCCCGGAATATTAAAATTCTCGAGATCCTTCTTTAAGACGTCTGTTTTAATATTCTGATTATAAATACCTCGAAATGGATATTGAGTTCCCACGCCACTAGAAAAATGACCCATGATAGTTCCAAGGCCAGTCATAGGATAACCCATCACAGCTGCAAATGTTGGAATATTTGTAGATGTTTTAATCCAGGTTAATCCAGTATCAGGCCAACGCATTTTGCGCTGCCATCCCACCATAGGAATAACAGTTAAATGTCCTTTAACACGTGAGATTTCAGGAATGCGTAGAATTCCTGGTGTCTCTTTTACAAAGCGTGCTAGTTCCCCAATTGTTAAGCCGTGCACGTAAGGAACAGGAAATTCATTTACGAGTGCAGCTCCTATCCAAGGCGCATCAAGTAAAGGACCATCCACTTTAAGACCACCCAAAGGATTAGGACGATCAAGCACTACAACATCTACGTTGTTTTCAAAACAACCCTCCATCGCCTGCTTCATTGCACCTGTGAAGGTATAACTTCTAACTCCAATATCTTGCAGATCTATTACTAGTACATCGATTCCTTTTAATTGAGCCTTCGTTGGACGGTGCGTTCTACCATTATAGAGTGAAAAAATAGGCAGACCTGTTATTGCATCTTTATGGTCTGGATAAATAGTAGAGGCACTAAGTTCATCATAAACTCCATGCTCAGTTCCAAATAAAGCAACAAGCTTAACCCCTGGTGCATGCCTAAGGACATCAACTGCACTGACACCACGACGATTAGCTCCAGCAGGATGGGTAAGAAGCCCTACACGCTTACCTTGTAAAATTAAAAAATGACCCGCTTCGAGTACATCTAATCCTGTAAGAACTGAGGAAGGTGCTTCTACATGTAGTGTAGAGCTACTCTTTGATTTATTCTCAATCGCAGCAGAATAGCTAGAGCTAGGTGCAGGTGCTATTTTTGCGCCAGGTGTCTGCGTAGCATGACATCCGCACAATGACATTAAAATCATTAGGCATAAACCGCGGATTATTAAGCTACGAAACCGAAAAGGATGTACCATAGTAATATGTGCTCTTAAGAAAGCGTCACAGTCTAGGCGCGCCGTCAAGCAGAGCTCTCACATCAGTTAGTCCTTTTTGAGCTGGAACACACCTCGGATCTAAACGTAAGGCTATTTCAAACTGCTCAATAGACTCCTTTAACTTACCTTCTAATCTATACGTATTCCCAAGATTAATATGCGCATCTACAATCATAGGATTTTTAGTGATGACCGTCAAAAATTGCTCTTCTGCTTCAGGATAGCGGCCTAATTCAAGAAGAACTCCTCCACGATTATCCTGAGCCTCAAGAAAATTAGGCTTTAGGTGTGCTGCAGTTGTAAACTCAACAAGAGCCTCATTAAGACGTCCTAGACCCACGAGCACATTTCCTAAGTTATAATGCGCTTTGCTATACGTGGGGTTCTGTTTAATGGCTGCCTCAAACTCAGCAATTGCTTCATCATATCTATTAAGGTCAGTGAAGGTGTTACCCAAGTTATAATGAGCTTGTTCTGTATTAGGTCCATACTTAATGGCCGCTTGATACTCAGAAATAGCTTCTTGAGGCTTTCCAGATTCAGCCAAAAGTTTACCTAGATTATAATGAGCATAACCATTCTGTGGTCTTTTAAGAACCGTGTCTTGATAAAGCCCAATGACCGTTGAGTAATCTTGGTTGCGCGCATAACTTCTTAAACCAAGAGCAGCACTAAGTATAAGAGCTATAACAATAATTAGCTTTAGTGAGATTTTTTGAAAACTACGTCTGAGTAAAAAGTACCCGCCGCACACAAGAAGTGCGATTACAGATAAAAGTGGTAGATACATCCGATGTTCCGCTAATATCTGCCTATTTCCAGGCATCACTGAAGTAGGTGCAAGAATTGCAAAAAAGAACAGTGCAAGTAGACCAATCCAAGAGCGCTTAACTAAATAATATGCGCTAACAACAACCAAGCTCATTAGAAATAAAACATATGGAATAATAGTAACAAAGTGCTCAACCCACTGTACCCCATAGTCAAATACGAGATTTTTTGGCCAGAAAACTAACGCAAGATAATGCCACATCGCTTCAAACTGAGTCTTCCAATAGGTCCAGGGCGAAATATCAATACCAAATCCAGACGTACCACCTCTTGTTCCAGTACCCAGCGCAAGAAAAAGCAGCACGCAAGCACTTACAGTCAAAGCGAGATAGTAAAGAGATCGTTTCTTTAACGCATCCTTCAGCGATAACTCATTTATAATCCAATCATAAACTAAAATAATAAGTGGTGCAGAAATCATCACTTCCTTCGAAGCCATACCCGCTAAGCAAGCTGCAACAGATGAGATAATCCATCCTGCACTCTGTTTAGTTTCTGTACCGCGTATAAAGCAGTAAAGACTCGCCAGATAAAAAAGCCCCATCAGTGACTCTGCACGTTGAATAACATAGGTCACAGACTCTGTCTGTAGTGGATGCAGTGCCCACATAAGCGCTACAGAAAAACCAAGCCCTAGGGCTTCACTTGTATGCAAACCTAATCCCCTTAAACGCAGTAGAGTACGTCTCACAATACCCAAAACAAATAAGGATGCACTAGAATGTATAATTAGATTTAGCAGATGATAGCTCCACACTTCGGTTCCACTAATCGCATAATTAAGCGCTAGAGATAAATTCACTAAAGGCCTACCCTCAACGGTGATTCCTTTACCATGCGGAGGTGACAGTACCTGCCTAAAGTCTAAGAGACTGTGTATCGTAGGATTTTCTAGAATTGCCGGAATATCATCAAAAACAAAGGGTCCAAAATAACTGTTTTGATACACGCTAAAAATCGCGACTATAATACCTAGACTAGCCCAAAAGCTGCCATAAGATTTCCTTGTACTGTTTAGAGGCGATACCACGTGTTCGTAGCCTAAGGAACTCTCTAGGCATTGAGCAATCCCCAGCTTAGAAAAACCTCACTTTAAGTCTCACATACCGTAGTTTTGGTTTTGCCTATTCCTTTAAGCTGCCTGTTATCCTAAGACATGCGAATTCTGATAGCCTTTGATAAATTCAAAGACGCACTGAGTGCGCATGATGCGTGCCGTGCTGCTGCTGAAGCACTAAGCCATATCAACCCAGATTTTGAAATCGATCTATGTCCACTCGCTGATGGAGGAGATGGTTTTCAGGCAATCCTAACTGACTCTGTTCTAGGAGAACACATCACTTACTTAGTGGATGGACCTAGAGGAGGTCTAACGGAAGCTACCCTAGGTATTGTAAAATCAGCTTCCCTGTCAGATGCAACTCGTAGTCTTTTAAAACTTCAGAAAACTCCAGCATCTAATGAGTCTGTCATTGCTGTAATTGAGATGGCATCTGCGAGTGGACTTAGTCTTTTACCAGAAAACTTACGAGACCCCTGGCAAACAAGCTCTCAGGGAACAGGCCAACTCCTACTCATAGCTAAAGAGTTAAACGCTGAAGCAATTGTTCTAGGCGTTGGAGGTAGCGCTACGCATGACCTAGGCTTCGGCGCTTTATCGGCATTGGGACTTAATTTCTTAAGAGAAGACGGCTCACGTATTAATAACCCAATTCCTAAAGTCTGGAACCAGATTAGTACCATTACAGGTTCAGTACCTGAACTGCCCCCATTACGCATTGCCTGCGATGTCACCAATACACTGCTTGGTCCACGCGGAGCTGCCACAGTGTATGCACCGCAAAAAGGACTTCCCAAAGATGAAATCCAAAAACTGGAACTAGAAACATCCAAAGCAGCAAAACAGTTGTGCCGCGCGTTATCTCAAGACGAAAATCTAGTAGCGGTTCCAGGATCAGGTGCAGCAGGAGGTATTTGCTTCGGACTTATGGCTGCTGCAAAAGCAGAACTAGTTCCTGGATTTAATCTCGTCTCAATGTGGCTAAATCTCGAAAAACGCATAAAGACTGCAGATATCATTATAACGGGTGAAGGAAGATTTGATCAGAGTTCTCTAGAAGGAAAAGGACCAGGCGCGATCCTTGAATTGGCTAAAGTAATGAATAAAAAAATTCATATTTTTGCAGGAGAAGTAAAGCCTACCCCAACAGACTTTATTCATCAAATAACTCAAGTTGGTTCGCCGCTAGCAGAGGCACTTAAAAATACAGAGACAAATCTTAAGCAAAGTATCGCACACGTATTCAAACATACTGTGTAGAAAAAATTAGGGATTCTGTTTCTTAAGTGCTGATCTAACTTCAATAAGATTGGCTTGGATGCTTACCTCACTAGGATTTTGCTTTAGTGCCTGCAAAAGCATCTGCTCAGATTCTTTCAATCTTCCTAGATTAAAATATAAAATACCAAGATTATTTACTGCATCTAAAAAATTAGGCTTAAGTAAAATGGCCTTTTGAAAGTGCTGTATAGCCTCTTGTTTTTTATCTAATTCTACAAGTAAGTTACCAATATTATACTCAGCAGTGGGATAGTTTGGCTTTAGACTTATCGCTGATTCATAGGCCTGTACCGCCTCTTTCCTACGATTTAAAGCAACTAAGGAATTGCCCATATTGTAATAAGCACTCGGCAAATCAGATTTAACTCGAAGTGCTTGTTTGTATGAATCAATTGCTAAGTCATGTTTATCAAGTGATGCATAGGCATTACCACGGTTATAATACGCTTCAGCGTAATCAGGTTTCTGTGCAACAGCTTGATTAAAATAGTTAATCCCAACTTCCGCATCATTACGTTTCACACATACGACTCCATAGCTATTAAGAGCATCAGGATAAGTCGGGAAAAGTCGTAACGCTTCTTGAATATGCACCAACGCCTGCGTGTCTTGATTGTGTCTTAAATATAGCAGGGCAACTTCTTCTTGGGCTAAGTAAAGTGATGGATTAATATTAATTGCTAGCATGTACTCCTTAAGCGCTTCTGAATCGTTTGCTTGTGCAACATATTCCTCAGCTAGCATGGTGTGCGCTAAGGCATTGAGTGGTTTTTTTGCAACAGTGTCCTGCCACATCCCAAGAGGTGACTGATACACCGCATTTCGCATATAGGTCAAAGCGCCGAAACTAATGCTAATTAACATTAGAAAAATAACAAGAAACTGAAACACCATATGTTGTTTCAAGTATTTTTTCCAAAGCAGATAGCAGATCCAAACAAGCAATGCCATCACTGCTGCAAGAGGCAGATACATACGGTGCTCCACAATCATTTGGCTAGTACCAGGTACAAGACTAGTCGGTGAAAGAATGCAAAAAAACCATGCACCTAAAAATCCTAGTTTTGGTTTGTATATATAAGCCCAGACAGAAGCTATAAGTAGCGGAACTAAAACGAGTGCCCAAGGTAACCACTGGCTTAACTCATTTGACGTAAAAGTTCCGTATTCAAACACAAGCGGATTTGGCCACAAAGAAAGCTTAAGGTAGCGAATAATCGCTTCACACTGTGTCTTGCCATACTGCATCCAAGGCACTCCTGTACCAAAACCAATTGTTCCCCCGCGATTACCACCACTTCTAATCACGAGCAAAACAAGTACACCCCAGCTTAATACTAAACCTAAATAGTAGTGAGTTCTTTTTGTTAACGCCTGCTTTAAATTTCCAGAAATAAAACTTCGGTCTAAGAAAAGAACAAGCAAGGGAGCACTTACCATGACCTCTTTTGTCGCCATGCCTAAAAAAGAAAACACAACTGAAAGACTTAACCATAAAGCAGAGTCCGTCTCTTTCTCTACAGCGCGAAGAAAACAATAAAAAGTCCCTAGAAAGAAAAAACCCATAAGCGACTCAGCACGCTGAATCACGTAGGTAACTGCCTCAGTTTGCAGAGGATGCACAGTCCAAAGAAGAGCAATTAAGAAACTAAGCCATAGCACTTCATTATCAGTAAGTAAAAATCCTAAAGCTATTCGTTTTAGAACTCTTCGAGCTATTCCAAATAAAAAAAGCCCGCTTAAAATATGTACAAAAATATTAACACAGTGATAGCTCCACACCTCAGTTCCACTAATCGCATAATTAAGCGCCAAGGATAAATTAAGAATCGGTCTACTCTGTACCGTGACATGAGCACGTGTAGAAAAAATATCCCCTAGTGCTGCTAGATGCCTAATTGTCGGATTGCCTGCAATCGAAGAGGCGTCATCGAGTAAAAATACTCCGTGAATACTATTCGCGTAGGCTAAAACCCCAGCTAGTACGGTAAGTAAAGCAAGCACCCAAGGCCTAAAAAAACCCTCGGCTAAATTAGAATTAGCGGAGGGTTTAAACGACATACCTACTAAATACTAAATTTTAGAATTTAGATCCATCTTTCTTTGTACCACAAAGGCTGACTTCAATGCCTAGTTCAGCAGCAAGTGCTGCTTTAGTGTAAAGAGCCATGTCGGCATCCTGGGAAGATTCAGCATAGGCAACTTGGATGTGGTTAGCTTTGTGACGAGCCATCATTTGATCACGGGATACACCATATGTCACTGCATGCATAATTGGCCACTGCACAGTCGTTTCTTTCCAACGACGATCTGTTTCTTGCTTAGGTAGCGTTATGACTTTAGCACGGCCTAGATCCATCTTAAGGCGTCCGTTTTCAATAAAAACACGGCTCCAGACGATTTCACCTGGCTTTGCTATACCACGCACAGTTCCTCCGCCTAATTTAAAATACATGGGTGGCTGTCTCAGTGAATCTGTTCCCTTGTAACCACCAATGTGATGCGCAGGAGGAGCACTGCCGGAAATTAAAAATACCCATACATATTCATCGGTAGTACCACTCTTATCCCAATCACCCCACCTTAAATCGTGGAGTGTATTTTCGACAGGTTGCCCTAAGGCAGTGTGCACACGCTGAGTAAGCAGTCCATCAAGGCCAGCACACTCATCCACTTCGTTAAAATGAGTTAATGGCTCACCTTTTTTAATTACCTTGCCCAAGGCATTTTTTACGGGAGGTCTGTCGGAATTATTTAAAATACCTTCTACAAGATCAGATGCAGGCAATAAATCTTTTAGCCCTTGTTGATACTGTATACCAATAGTATCACAGCCGAAAGTATCTGCAATGCGCAGAGCAGCAACGTAAGTCTTACACTGCAAGAGTACCTGTTTGAGCGTTAATTCTGTAGCTTCATTTTTTCCAAAATGGAAAGTCATGCCTTTAGTAACGAGCCATTTATAAACAGCTTTTGCTTCCTTATCACTAACCTGAGTCGACTCATAATAGAGAGCAGACTGTGATAAACGCTCTTTATATACACCAGTCTGGAAAAGTAGCTCATCAGGAATGATGGCATTATACATACCCATACAGCCTTCATCAAAAATACCCATGATGGCTTTACTCTTCTTTAAGACATGGGCTAAAGCGCTAGCGACACGTTTAGCATTCTGAGGTACACTTGCTTTACCCAGTGCTTTTACGTGAGCTGTTTTATGCTTAACTGAACCTGTCTTAAGCCAGGTCTTTAAACCTGCTACAAAAGCCTCATCGGTAAAATCTTCACTCCATAGCGTGGAATACTTCACTCCAGCCTTTGTTAACGAGCCGTTCAAATTAAGCATACCCACTAAGCCAGGCCAAGTACCGCTCCAATTTGCTACAGTAAGAATTGGTCCACGGTGCGAGATTAGCCCATGTAAAACGTGATGGGAATACTGCCATACAGCTTCCGCTACAATAAGTGGCGCATCAGGATCAATACGACTAAACACGTCCATACCCTCTTTTTGGGAACTAATGAAGCCGTGCTTTACCTTAGCATTATAGCCATGAGCTCTCACAAGCTTAGAACCAAGCTGAGCAAGTGCCTTAGCTAAGGCTGCCTCCATTTGTTTTTGGGCCGGCCAGCACACTTCATTGGCTGAATGACGGAGATCACCGTTAGCAACAAGTTGGATTATTTTACCTGATTTACGCATAAAAAATTATTTTAGAAATAACTGAGCTTTCAGATGATGAACACCCTCTGTATCCATCGCAGCTGACACAGCTTTGTTAAGTAACGCTTCAGACGCCACATGGCCTTTTAAAGTTACATCACTATGATCAACCTCAATTTGTATATCGGCTGCAGATAAATCATGGTCTAAAAGAAATTTGCCTTTGATTACAGCAAGGATTCGAGCATCCGTTAATCCCACTCCAGCACTTGCTGCCTTATCTCTGACAACTTCACCTGTTTTAACTAAATCCACCCTGACTTCATCAGCACTTACATGCATTTTCTTCATCTGCTCAATAAGCACTTCTTTAGGCTTATTCTCGTTTTGGTCATACAAGTGCATACAATAACCACCTAGGGTAATTCCAAGGACTAAAATAAACAGAGATTTCATGTGTTATAAGGTTTTATGCTATACAAACTGAGCATTTCACGAGGATCGATTAAAAAATACGTTTCTTGAACCTAAGCTCAACATAGTTTAGTTCTTTTCCTCAACTCGTATGACAAAACCTACTGCACTTGTCACAGGCGCCTCCCGAGGCATTGGTCGGGGCATTGCTTTAGAGCTCTCCAAAGCAGGCTACCGTGTAGCCATTAACTACGCTTCCAATGAAGTAGCGGCTCAAGAAGTCCTTACCCTTATCACCCAAAGCGGTGGTGAAGGCTTCATTGTTAAAGCGGATATCGCGAAAGCTTCAGAAAGACAATCTCTCGTGCAAGAAGTCCTCGCCCAGTTTGGCCGCTTAGATCTTCTAGTTAATAATGCGGGTGTTGCACCTACAGTAAGAGCTGACCTTCTAGATGCGACAGAGGAAAGCTTTGACCGTTTAGTGAGTATTAATCTCAAAGGGCCTTACTTACTGACTCAGCAAATTGCTAAGCAGATGCTTAAACAAAATAAAGGGCTATCAGGACAACGGGGCCTCATTGTTAATATTACATCAATTTCAGCATACACAGCATCCATAAACCGCGGCGATTATTGCATGGTCAAAGCTGGCTTATCGATGATGACTAAACTCTTTGCAGACCGTTTAGCAGAAGACGCTATTAATGTTTTTGAAATTAGACCCGGTATTATTGCAACAGACATGACAGGTGCCGTTAAAGCAAAGTACGACAAACTGATTTTAGAAGATGGCATTACCCCAATTAAACGCTGGGGCACTCCCGATGATGTCGGCCTTGCTGTGCGAGCAATCGCAGAAAATAGATTCCCTTTTTCAACTGGCGCAATCCTTGATGTGGATGGGGGCTTCCATATCCGTAAGCTTTAATTTTTAATTTTACCATGCTTTGCACCTGCCAGCCGGGTTTCGAATCGTTACTTGGCCTCGAGATGGGAGCCTTAGGCTTTGCCACACAAGAAATAGGACCAGGTTGGGTACTATCGAATGCACCTACACCTACGCCAATGCCTGAGGTTGCATTTGCTTATTTAATTTTTAATTCACCGGTAGAGATTCAGGCTGATTCAGTAAACGCGCTTGCTCAGAAAGTGCTCGATTACTTTATGAAAGCACTAGGTCCTACACGTATTGATGAAGCGTGGCCTTGCGTATGGCAATTTGAAGCAGAACTTGTTGGTCTAGGACGCCGCGTAAGTGCCGTAGAGGCAGCATTCCTAGAAATGCTAAAAAAACGCATGTCTCGTTTAGCAAAGCTAGCGGTCAATGCTACACCAAGAGAATCTGGAGATGTGAAAGGCCTATTTGTTCGATTTGTAGATTTTGGCCGTGCCTACGTTTCATTCGAAGCTTTTTCTAATGGGCAAAAGCGTATGGCAGATGATGACTACGCTCCTTCCCGCTCTTATTTAAAAGTAGAAGAAGCATATGTTGTCTTAGGTATTGATCCTAAAGAAAACGAAACAGTCGTTGATCTTGGTGCTGCTCCAGGCGGATGGAGCTACAGTGCTGCGCGCCATGGAGCTAAGGTGATCGCTGTAGATAACGGTCCTCTTAAAGCGGGTGCTCTTAATAACGATTTAATTGAACATGTCCTAGCAGATGCATTTGGCTATTGTCCTCCGGGCAACGCACAAGTGGATTGGCTTTTTTGCGATTTAGTAGAAGACCCAAATCACGTACTGGATAATCTTATTACGCCTTGGCTAACCAAGGGCTGGTGTAAGCGCTTCGTCATCAATTTCAAATTTGGTCGTGCTGATCCAATTGCTCTTCTAAAACAATTAAGATCACCTACCTCACCTTTTGTAACACACACAAAGTATTTTAAAATCCGCCATCTATTCCATGACCGTGAAGAATTCACCGTTGTTGGATCAACTGTTTAACCTTCATTCTTCATGGAAACTCCTCGCTACAGTCGCGAAATACGCGAACCCGCATCAGAACCTATACAGTCTCGTCCAAACGAGCTTAGACTGTGTGGAGTATCCGCGGTGCGTGCTCGTTTCCAAAAAGATCCCGACTCATTTAGACGTCTGTATTTTGATTACGAAACAGGACGTAAATTAGGGATCATGAGCAAGGCCTTAGCTGCAGGTCGAAAGATTTACCGCTGTGTAGAAACTGAAGAATTAGAAAAATTATCTGGCACGGTCCATCACGGCGGTGTTGTTGCAGTTGTTGCTCCACCTCCACTCGAAGGCGTAGAAGCAGCAGATACGATTAAATGGGCAAAACGTTTAGACCCAATTCTAGTTCTCGATTCAATTGGTAACGCTCATAATCTAGGAGCGATTGCAAGAACAGCCGCCTTCTTTGGCGTACCTCGTATTGTCATTCCTGATCATCCTGGTGCGGCTAAACCTAATGACGCTGCATACCGTGTCGCTGAGGGCGGACTTGAACATGTAGAAGTGCGTATGGTTAGTTCGCTTCCGGGTTTCCTACTTGGTCTTAAAGAAGCTGGTTATACTGTTATTGGAACTTCCGTTAAAAAAGAAGCTGGTAAAGCACCCCAGACACTGGAGCGTATTTCTGAGAAAACTTTAGGTAAAGCAGTGGCTCTTATTCTAGGAAATGAAGAACGTGGACTAGCACCTGATGTTGCTGCTGCGTGTAGCGATCTTGTGATGATTCCAGGTCAAGGCACCGTAGAATCACTCAATGTATCTGCAGCTGCCGCAGTACTTATTTGGGAATTAATGGGAAGCCGCGCAAGCAGCAGAAGAAGGTAAAGCAGCGGGCATAAATTTCATATTATAAAGTAAATTTTTTCCAAAAAAACAGGTATTGGAGTCAAATTTAAAAATAGCATTCTCCAATCTTTCACAATCGTTTCACGGACTTTAAAAATTACGTACACAACGTCCTTTTTATGACGGCGTAAGCTATGATAATACCGTTTTTTTGTGATTGATTGCCTTGCTGGTAAAAAACTAAACAAGGTTCACGATGATTATTTACTTTTGCTCTCAGGTTTAGTCCAAAGATACGAAACTGACACTCTAACACAAAGGCCTAAAATTTCAGGCCTATAGATGCTCAAGTATTTACGTAATGAGAATGAGCTCACAAAAGACAACCTAGCAAAGACCTAAGACGTAGATAGATCTCAAACATACCGCATTATAAGCGGGTCCGAAGCCTAACGACTACACACATCAAATTACTCAATGAGCAATTTGATGTAAGTGCAGATTTATTCGTTTAAAATTTGGTCTTAGCCAAATCAGTTCGCTTTAGGTGTAACCTGCTTTGCAAAAATTACGTACATCAAAGCATCCTTGATTGTTGGATCTTCAACATTCGAACCAAAGGTAATCGTTTCATCCTGAGTCGCCTTACGACGGAATAGCGTTAAGCTTTGACCCTTAAGTGTAATCTTATCTTTAGATGCTTTAAATTGGCTTGTTAGCCAATTTGGCCTTGGCAAACGATCATCATGAGCAACCCACAACGTCGTTCCTGCAGGAACACCCACAACAACAAAATCAAGTGCACTGTAGTGTGAATCAGCATCACCTGCTTGTACCCAGTCAGCTCCAAGAAGTGACTTAGGTAAGTCACTAAACGCGTAATCGCGATCAACGTAAGCATTACGTTCATTAGCTACTTTTGTTTCAACATGCGCAATTGATGTAGGTCCTGAATAAGAGAATGCCTTAATATACTTTCCAGGTTGAACCACTGCAGGTGTACTAGCCGTTGTATTTTTACCTACAATTTGCTCATAGCTTTCTTGTGCAGGAAAAGTTGGATGCACATTAGGCAATTTAGCTTTAATCGTTGCAGGCAGTACAGCAGACATACCGCCAAAGACCTGAGCAGGTAAGCTATGGAGTATAATTTCTGCAGATTTCAATCCTGCTGACTGTGCTTTAACAGTGATTTCCCCTACGTCTAAAGTAGACCGAAGTGCGACACGGTTAACACCAGCCTCGAGATCAAGATAGGTATTATTAATTGAACCTGGTTTTGCACTATTCCAGCCACCACGCCAAATAACAGGTCCTTTATAGGTAAAATCAACACGTTGTTGAAACGTTGGGCAGCGTGTTCCTTTAGCGTCAACTGCTTCAACATCGATTAAGAATACATCTGAACCATCAGCCTTAAATCCTGCAGGTCCCATAATTCCCCTCATGCGAAGGCCAACAGCAGGCCCTGCCGTACGAATTACAAAAGGAGCACCCCAAGCATTTCCCTTATACGTTGCTACTGCCCTAATTTCTCCTGGTTCAAAGGAAACATTTGGAAAGGTAAATAAAAACCGATCAGAAACTTTACCATGTCCAAGAGAGTGGCCATTTACAAATAGTTGTACATCATCTCCGTTGGAGGCGACGTAGACAGTTTTCTTTGTGCCTTCAGGATAGTTCCAGTGCCCAATAATGTGTGTTTGTGGCGTTGAATTAAACATTACTTTCGTTACATAGTAGGCTTCCTTAGGTAGGCGAACACCGTCGACTTCACCGCTATTACGCGCTGTTTCTAAATCAACACGGCCACCGCTAGTTGAGTCAGAGAAAATCCAATTACCACCACCGGAATTATTCGGTGCTCCTAATTTGCGCACATATTGAGCCACTTGATGTACAGCAAAGTCTTCCGAATCAAAAGGCTGATAGGCCTGCTGTTTAGCACCAGGATAACCAAATGTAGGTGGTGTTTTATTATCCCAAATACGACGAGGCGATTCCTCACGATCGTACTCACCTTCAACAACAGGGAGCGATGCAATCTCACGACCTCCTTCAGTACCAATACCTACATCCATATATTTAGCATCCGTTTGATCAGCTCTACGGTAGGACTCGGCA
>Ga0208496_1000012_pt1 | contig 59135 bp, 56 predicted proteins | sample CryBogmetaGMA2M_FD_184552 | JGI IMG/M metagenome (GOLD analysis project Ga0208496, IMG submission 184552) | Freshwater microbial communities from Crystal Bog, Wisconsin, USA - MA2M (SPAdes) | ecosystem: Environmental > Aquatic > Freshwater > Lake | place: Crystal Bog, Wisconsin, USA | collected... | reverse complement strand
CCTACCGGTAGAGCGGCTCAACGTTTAGCTGAAACAACTGGAGGCTACGCTTCCACGATTCATAGGCTTCTAAAGTTAGATCCAGGAGGTGGAGGATTTTCTGCTAATGAATCGAGACCTCTTAATACTGATTTTCTAATTGTTGATGAGGCGTCGATGCTTGATAGCCGTCTTGCTGCAGCGCTATTACAAGCAGTCCCTGCTCGCGGCCATTTATTACTTGTAGGTGACGTAGATCAATTACCAAGTGTTGGTGCTGGTGATGTGCTCAAAGATATTATTGCAGTTGGCTCGCTCAATCCGGAGCAGGCGTTAAAGGAAGAGCCCAAAGTTAATGTTATCCCAGTTACGCGGCTTTCAGTTATTTATCGTCAACAAGGACAAAGTAACATTGTGACAATTGCGCACGCTGTTAATGGAGGAGACACTTCTCCTCCACCTGTTGTGCCTGATGTTGCCTCTATACCTGCTTGGAGCGATCTTACGTTTGTAGCTGCAGATTCTGCTGAAGACTGTGTGAGTAAGGTGATTGAAATATGTACGCAGTATGTGCCTAAGCATTTTTCATGGTTTCATCCAATAAAGGATATACAAATTCTTGCACCTATGCATAAGGGTGTTGCAGGTGTTGCAAATCTAAATACGCAGCTTCAGGCAAGTATGAACCGTTCTGCTGCACGTGGCATTCGTATCGGAGCAATAGAATTTAAGGTGGGGGATAAGGTCATTCAGTTGAAAAATAATTACGACAAGGTTCTTTTTAATGGAGATATCGGATCTATAGTAAGGGTGGATGGTGTTGAAGGTACACTCACTGCAGATTTTGATGGAGACAGGCACGAGTATACACGTGGAGAAATGGGGGAGCTGGGGCTTGCTTACTCAATCACGATTCACAAATCGCAAGGCAGTGAATACCCTGTTGTTGTTATCCCGCTACTTAAAGGACACTTTATGATGCTTCAGCGTAATTTGCTATATACTGCAATTACACGTGGTCGGAAAAAAGTATTTATTGTTGGGGAAGTTGCCGCTTATGGAATGGCCGTTCGAAATAGCGAAGCAAAATCACGTATTACTCATTTACGAGAGAAAATAATTTTCGATCAGACTGAAGTAACAACTAGGAAATAATTATATTAGGCCTTGAGTAAGAGTACGGGTACTTTGACCGCGTGTCTTACCTCTCTGGAAGTCGATCCTAAAAAGAAATCTCCAAAAAACGCGTGTCCATGTGTACTCATAGCTATAAGATTACACGGATTAGATTCAGCCCAACGAATTATCTCTTTTGCAGGTTCTCCAAATGCAAGAACTGAATCAGTAAGTATATTCGACTTTAAAAATTCAGCTTTGATTGTTTCTAAATATTTTTCGTCCGAACTAATTTCCGAACTTATTGCGAGCTTCCCGTAGGTGCGTGCTGCCCATCCATCAGCAACATGGAAAAGAGTGACATGGCTTTGAGAGGCGGATGCAAGAGGTTTAATATGATCAATAATCGCACGATCACTTGGATTACCGTCCAGAGTAACTAATATGTTAGGATATAAGCTAATATGAGGAGATTTTTCTAGGGTGGTGTTCATTAGCCATGAATTATTGCCCACGCAGTTTTAAGGGAGCCGGGTAAACTAATAATATCCATTACAGTGATTGTGATTGCTGTACCCCAACCAGCTATAAGAAGAAACCAACCTAGTTTCCATTTCCCCATTTTCTCTTTAGAACTTGTGAAATGAAGTAATGGAAACATGGCAAAAGGTAACTGCATCGCGAGTATAACCTGACTTAATGTCAGTAGGTCGTTCACACTAGAGTCTCCATGTAAGCCTATCACTACAATTGCAGGAATGATTGCTAGCATGCGTGTGATAAAACGTCTAAGCCAAGGTCTTATCCTCCAATTCATGAAACCTTCCATCACTACTTGACCTGCTAGGGTTCCAGTAATTGTGCTACTTTGACCGCTTGCGAATAATGCGATTACAAAAAGTAAACTCGCAGCAGCAGTTCCTAGAAGAGGAGCGAGTGTTAGGTACGCAATTCTAATCCAGTCACTAGAATTAGAAAATGATACTACCTGTCCTCCTGATACCGTCACAGAAGTTTTTCCATAGAATACAATAGCTGCTAGGGAAAGAATGGCTGCATTCACTAAAAAAGCGATCGTGAGTGAGCAGGTTGAATCAATAGTATTAAATCGTATTGCACTTTTAATAGACGTCTCGTCTTTTTGAAATTGGCGACTTTGGACAAGTGCAGAATGCAGGTATAAATTATGGGGCATTACTGTAGCCCCGATAATCCCTATTGCTATGAAGAGCATTCCGGGTTGGCTGAGGCTTGGGTGGAAAAGAGCGTGTCCCATCTCCAATAGATTTGGCTGTGTTTGTGGGATTACGAATAGCTCAATGCCATAACAAGCAGTAATTGTTGCAACAAGTACCAGGACTACAGCTTCGATCATTCTTATTCCGAAACTTTGAAGTGCTAATAAAAGCAGCACATCAAAGCTAGTAATAACAACAGCCCAGAAAAGGGGTATGTGGAATAAGAGATTAATTGCAACAGCGCTTCCAAGGACTTCCGCTAGATCGCATGCACCAATAGCACATTCACATAAAAGCCAATTAGGAATTCTAGTCCATGTAGGATACCAATCTCTACAGCATTGGGCTAGATCTTTACCTGCAACAACTCCAAGTCTTGCTGATATTACTTGAAGAACAATCGCCATGAGACTCGACAGCGCTACTACCCAAAGAAGACCATATTTAAATTGAGCACCTGCAGCTAAGTCAGTTCCCCAGTTTCCTGGATCCATATATCCTACGCTTATCAAAATAGCGGGTCCAACAAACGCGCGCCATTTTTTCCAAAAACTAGCACCTATGTCTGGTACAGGTACAGTATTGTGCATCCCTTCAAGTGACATTGAACCTCCTGACGAGTTTGTATGCTCGTTTTGGGATGATTGGATTAGAGGGGAACTCATCGCAATAACTGTAACGCTACATTAGAATTTAACCTTAACGACTACTTTTCTTACATAGCTTGCTTTATTTAAGATACAGGAGGGTTTATGCGCATCTTCAGGATAAAATACAGTAAACTGACCAGTTTTACATGGAAGGCTTACAAATTCTGCGGAGTCTGCATAGAAAGCGACATCGCGTTCAGGGTTGTAAGCTTCGGTTACTGTTAAGTTTCTAACTGGTTCGTAATACATCATCTCTTCACCCTCAAAAATATATTGGATATCAATATGATCTTTATGAGTCTCGAACCGTTTTTCGTTCGCCGGAAAAGTGGTGTAACTTTGGACGATAGCAAAAACTTCATCACCTTTGATATCTATGCGACCATCGAGTGTTTTAGGGTCAAGTTTAGATAACCATTCAAAGCCAAGCGCAAGCCGTGCATTTGCTTTGCTGTAGAGATTATAATTCGTAAGAAGATCGTATATCATCTGTATTGAGTTTTAGGTTATATCAGAATCTTGGGGATGATATCTAAAACGTCGATATGGAATATGCTACTTCTGCGACTTGTGTGCAGGTAAAACTAGGTATATACTGCTTAAATGATCAGTTTTCTTCGCATCCTATTTACCTGTATCCTTATATCAATGCTTTGCGTTACTAGTTGGGCCTCGTTGCATTGTCCTTTATTTGGGGTTCCGCGTAATGTTGCAACGCACCCCTGGTTTATTGCTACATTGTTTGATGCGTATTGGGGCTTCGTCACTTTTTTAGTATGGGTGCTATACAAAGAGACTAAATGGGTATCAAAACTGGCTTGGATATTTGCAGTTCTATCTCTGGGTAACGTTGCGATGTCTGTTTATTGCTTAACAGAACTTTTCAAAATAAAGACAAATCAATCGCTGGAAGTAATCTTACTTGAAAAGAGAGATAAGCTAAGTCTTATAGGCATAATACTCGCAGTCCTGGGAGTTGGAGTCACCGTCTATGCGGCTTATCTATGAGATGAATAGATCAGTCCTGAAGCGTTATTTCGCAGTTATCCCTTAATATAAATTGTGTGAATAGATTAGCGTTAGGAGGAATTGCATTTCCTCTGTAAGCCTGGATCTGGCGACCAGCTAAAATAGATGAAATAATATACGGTCCTGAATTAGAATTAACTATTGAAGTACTGCTCGCATTAGAGCCGTTGAAATTAAAATAAATATAACAGTTATCTGACGGGTGGGTATTGTTTACTGTAATTGCATATTTTGGACAAACTATACGCTGAACTCTAAGAAGGCTAAGATTAGAACCTAGTTGGCTGTTATGCTGCCATGCAGATATTTGTGAACTAGTTAACGAGGCGGTCCAAGAAGAGGGCAGTGTTGCTGATGGATAATTCCAATCAGTATTCCAAAGATCGTTAAAATAATTTAAATAAACTTGAGTATTATTAATATCTGGCAGGGCTGGTATTTCTAATTGTCCACGAGGTGAAATAAGGGAGAGAATAATAAAACGCTGCTGGTTGGATTCATTATTAGGTCCAGATAACATAATGCGTGTGTTTTGGCTGCTATTTATCAGTATATTTGCAATCTGCGGTTGTAATGCATGCGTTGGAGCAGCACCAATTTGAGGATTATAGCCTGCCTGCCTAGCGACTTTTACATACCAATCGTTAGTCGAGGCCATATTAGGCAAAAGAGTTACATCTGTTGATGTTGAAAACTGGGTGGCAGCAGTGCCTAGGGGAATGCAGTTAGGGAATGCCGCTATATTTGTTCCTTCGAGGTCCGTTGATTCAAATGAGGATTGGATTATATGAGCTATTGATTCCAGTTGATCTGTTTCAGATTTCTTCTTGCCCTCCCAAATCTGTAACTGAATTCCTGGAACACTTATGGCAAATAATATGCCAATAATTGCACAGACTGCTATGATCTCGATCAGCGTAAATGCTGAATTACGGATCATTTTATTACTATAATTTTCATTTCGTTGCATAAATTATTTGATAACTGGCTTGGAAAAATGAAATTAGCATAATTCCAGCTACAGCAACTACTGTTAGCGTCAATATTGGGTTGATCACAGCTATTGCTATTTCAAGTCGATCTTTTGCTTGTTTGGCCAAATATTCACTAACCCTATCAAGTGCTGGAGCTATTTTACCGGTTCGTTCACCAATCTCTATGGCAAGGCATGCTAATGGTGGAAATAGACCTGTTTTTGCAAAGGCCGTCGATAGCATTGATCCATTTTGAGTTATATCAAAACGTGCTCGAATTAAACCGCTTTTTAATGCATCGTTTGTAATTAGTTTTATGCATAAATCTAGGCTGTAAGGCGTAGGCTGATTGCATATGTAGAGAGATTTGAAAACACGGCAGACTAAAGAAGCTTTTGTAAAACAATAAATTTCACCTATAATTGGTAAGCGTAAAAACCACTTATCGATTATTTTTTTAAATTTTGATGATTTGCGTGCAAAGATTATAAGTATCGGCAGCAAAATCGTTAAGCTGAGAAAGAAAGGCCATATTCTTCTCGATATCGTTGCAAAAAGTATAATTGCTTTAGCAAGTGGTGGCAGATCGCTTCCAAGTGATCTTAAAAGATCAGCTAGTCGTGGGAAGACAACTTCCAGAAGTATCCCATAGAGTCCTAAAGATAATAAGACAACTAGTAGAGGGTATGCGCATGCGCGATTGATTTGAGATCGCAATGATTGCTCATATGAGATTCGTTCTGAAAGATCTTTAAATCTTTGGGCTAGCAACGATGAGCCGCCTTGTTCGCCTGCTTCTATTACAGCTATAATACTAGCAGGAAAAGACTTAGGGTATTGAGAGAATGCTTGAGATAAACTATACTTTGAATCAACGACTTGCTTGTATATGTCACGTATTATTACTTGAGTCTTAGCGTGCGGAAATCTTAGTGCTAGGCATTCTAAAGAGTCAGAAATCAAAACCCCCGATGATAGTAACATGGATAGTTCTTCAAAAAAAAGAATTAAATATTTGTAAGGTATCCTATTAGGTTTTTTTAAATAAAAATATCTTTTGTTAAGCTCTCTGATAAATAAAAAATAAAAATCGCGCATATATTTTATTTCATATCATCCTTATGCAGAAGAATGATAATAGGATCATCCTGAACAGGTATATTGAGTTTGTTGCTTCTCAGGGAAAGGGTAATCGAGTCGGATGAAATTGAAAGTAGGTTAAGTCCTAAAACAGTATCACCGCATTTATAAATCTGTTCATTTATAATTGCTGTATTATTTCTGTTATTAAAAGTTTCTACAATACAACCCACTAAAATTTTTATCTGAAATAACTGTTCATGCATTGATTGCTTTTTACGAAATGGATTAGGGCTGTTTTCGTGTAGAAAACCGTTATTTTGTAAATCTATTACATTATTTATGGGGTCGATTGTACTTGTATTAATTCCATGCACGGAATGGCTAATATTTTCTGTAACATAACTAAAAGAACTAGGATCGCTTTGGGTTCCTTCAAATGTAAGTCCAATGGTGGCGACAATGTGGGCGAAAAGATGCACAAGTATATAATAGCAAGTGATCAAAGTACCCCTACTTTGATTTAGTCTTTATGCTGCTTTCTTTGTTTATTTGCTTATTATGCAATTCAACAGCCTTTAAACTAGAACTAATGCTATCCAGTGGAGTCTCTGAGCCTAAATTATCCATAAATGTTCGTAGGCCAAATGTAGCTGCAACTTTATAGTTAAATCTAGATGATTTGTTGAGCGATAGATTTTGAATATTTGTATTAGCTGCAGAATCGTTTTGGCTATTCGAATTTGAGTTTTCGGCTTTCTGCAGATGTACTGATGAAACTTTACGCAGGCTAGCTTTGTTACTAGTATATCTCGTACCGCTGCGAAATATATTAGCAGATCTAGTGCTTAACCGACTTGCCAATGAGCTAGGTCCTCCAGCTACGGTTGCAGTAGCAAATGTTGAAGTGACACCCGCAATTAATCCTGTAGCAAAGGTGGATAGAAACATGCCAGCTACGCCAGTTCCTTTAATAAATCCAGCTATCAACCGAGGTGTTTTGATTGCTATGTATATAGCAAGAAAGAGATATGCTACGAGGTAACATGCCATCACTAACACGATAAGTTCTCCCCCAGTTCCTAATGTACCTAGAAGCAGAGAACCTGTGTAGACTGTACCCCCGAGATTACCTAAAACACCTGTGCCGCTAGAAGCAGCGGATCCCATTAATATATACTTAAGAACAAGCCCCATCAGGGAATCTACGAATAACATAATAAATTGATAAGCAGGTACAGCTACACTCAACGAAGCTAACGAACGTAAGACGCCGTAAAATGCTTCCTCTGTGTTAGGTAATAGCCAAAATGGGACTGCTAAAACTAAAACAAATAATTCAATCTCAATTAAAGCAGCTATTCCTAAAGTGAATATGAAAGATAGTATACGTGTTAATATAATACCTAAAGCACGCGCAACCCAATCTATAAAAGTTCTCCATTGATTAATTAAGCCAGTAGCAACTGCTGCAGCCTGCTCTACGCGTTCAGAAAACCAGTTAGATATTTTTTGCGCTAAAGTCGGGGAAGTTCGAATAAATGGAAGTATTACTGTATCTAAATAAATCAAGGTATCAGTAAAAACTGCTTTAGAATAAGTCTGTCTAGAAGCTTCAAAATTAGAACTAGATGAGCCTTCGTATGGACTTCTGATAGCTTGTATGGCTAAAGCATCATCATTTGCTAAAGCTGCTGATAATAACAGTAACTGGGTATTTGATCCAGTAGGGTAAGCGACATTAATTGTTTTTTGATCTGTATTTATTGCACTTAAACCCGCAATAAGTGTAGGAAAATTTTGTAATACTGTACGACCTATATATGCAACAGCCTGTGCATCGCTAGTTGAAGCATCAAGAACTGTACTAGATATTAATGGGAGCGATAACTTTATATTTGTAGAGTTAGATTCAGATTCCAAACTGCGTACTAAAGCGTTGTAGAAATTACCAATTTCAATCATGTCACTCTTAGTTATATCATTAGGATATAGGGCTATCATTCTTCGCGTTGCGGCGTTACGAATAGATTCAATTCTTGCTTCAGCAAAAGTTAATGTGCCTAAATTGCTCGATTGAATTAATCCCGACATAGAATTAGATGCAATAGACTGTACTCCTTGGGAGAGTACAAAATTAATAGTCATAAGCATTGCGTATAAGAGCGGTGTATTAACTATGATAAATACACCTACAAGTAGCCTAAAGTATATGGTAGCAATTGAACCTAGTGGGTGTCTGGCTACTGATGATGTACGTGCACTAATTGTTTTTTGTAATGCGATAACGCAAATTATACCCAGAAGTATTGTTATAAACCCCCAGTACATGATTTTAAATCCGCCAGTTGCAAATATCTCAAAAGGATTATATCCCAGCATCTTGAGCACAGGTCCGCTACCACTCGATTTGTAGACTGCCATGAATTGACTAATACAATTTGAATCAAAAGAATGATTTGAACCTAAGGCTTGTATTAGCTGTGTTTGGGAATCAGATATACTCGCTGATATAGTCGTACCCCCTAGCGTTGTAATTGTTTGATCCATCTCACTATCGATCGTTGTTAAGTAATATTAACGCAGAGTCTCTATTAGTATTCAGAAGATTTTGGAATGATTTACTTTGAGCTGCATTTGTTCGCAATGAAGACTCTTGGCTACTTGCTGCTTGTGCGGCAGTTTCGATCAAAATTTCGTTAGTTACTTTACCTAGCTGTACTTCAGTTCTCTGTAGATCAGTTAGGTTTGCAGCCGAATTTGCGGTATCTGATGCTTGTTTAGCTTGAACAGAAAGTTGCTGTAAATTAATTCGTCTAGTTTTAGTTTCAGCCAACCATTGAGAATCTAGTAGATTAGATATGTCATACTCAACTTTAGGACTTAAATTAGACTGATCCTCTGATGTTTGTGCAGCATACCATTGTGTATAATCAATTGCTGTAGTTGTTAGCCCCGAGCTTGATCCTATCCTAGCAATAGCTGGATTAATCATTTCTCTTCGATAGTAATCCGTCGGTTTTTCAATGGCCATGATCCATTGATCCAATTTCATACCCATAAATGCATCTAAAAGTCCATTTGTATCAAATAATGTATTTACACTATTGGTTTGTATATCTGGCACTTCATTTAATGAGGCGGAAATAAGTGAACCATTTATTAAGGATGAAGTTTGAATAGAATCTTTTGCATTTCCAATAGCGATAGCCAATCCCGTTAATTGATCTAACTGTCTAGTGGAAACTCCAAGAAGTGTGCCTAGCCGATCTAGTTGCGCTTCTGCTGCTTTTAATACATTTATCGTTTGTGCAACATTAGCTGGATCATAAACAATATCTCCAGTGCCAAGTATAGCTAAACTAGATCTGCATGTTATGAAAAAACAAAAAGACCATAAAATAAAAATCCCAACATTTTTCATCTTTGAGGTTCAGTTAGATCGCTATTACAAGTGAAACGATCTGCAAATTTAATATTATTATATATACCAGCAGGATAATTAATCATTTCTATATTATTGTTAAGACTAACAGTTGATTGTAGCTGTACGTCAGTGGTTTTATTTTGCCAGTACTGCATAAGTATTTTTTGCCGCTCCTGTCTGCGTGCATCTTGTAGTAGTTCAGATTTATCTAAGCTATTAGTATAATTTGACTGGCAAGAAGAAAGAAGTATAGCCGAAGCCGCATTCAGAATGATGTAATTAAACTTCATGATTAATGTTAGAGTTAGAAGAGATTATTCCTGCAGGAAATTCCTTTGAGAACTTTAACAATGCGCTTTGCCTCGATAATCCTAATTTTTGGTACTCAAATAGCTTCCGGCGATCTTCAGGAGAGTTAGCAGTAAAAGCGTATTTAAGAGGAGTAGATGCACTCAGTAGATGCAATGTCCTCTGACCAAATGGAGTTTGTTGTATTAGAGCAAATTCAGCATGTCTTCCAGGAACAGTAGTTAGTGACTCTATTAATGAGAGTTCACTAGCAGAAAGATTTTTTTCTTTTGCAATAATATGTGCTTTGTCAGCGTTATCTTGTCTGAGTACGAACAGATTATCAGCTGAACCAATCAAGCCATTTCTGGTGTTATGAGCCCCCATGAAGTCCTCCAAGCCTTGCGATAATGCCGAAACAGAAACTCCTGTTTTTCTTAGTGTTCGAAAACAATATTCCATAAACTCTGCAGTTGCTTCATCTTTTAGAAGTACTCCGGCCTCATCAAAAACCAAATATTTAGCTTCTTTTGTATGCGTGAGAGATAGACTAACTACTGTGTTTACGATCGAGCTGAATATAATTCGTGCAAGATCAGTGTCTCTTTGATCATGCATTACACGTTTGAGATCAAAGACAATAACTGGTGCTGATAAATCTATAAGAGTTGGCCCATCGAATAAATTAGACAGTGCTCCTTCATCACACCAAGGTGATAGTCTCCTTGATAAATGTTCTCCTTTGGGATCATTTAATAATGTATTTCGTATGTTCCTAAGATAAATTGGTATATCTAGATCTTTTAAATATGTTTTCCTTAGTGATTCCTCAAGGATCACTAAATCTTCAGCGCTAAGTCTCTTGCCACGCTCTGCAAGAAGGCTTTCAAGCCATAGAGTTCTAGAACGTAGTATCTCAGAATCTGGTATTGTTCCCTGTGGTAGCCAAAGGGGATTTATACGATTACTTCTGCTTTGTATGTTGTAATCTATATATACTCCTCCGCATGAATTGCAAAAACTCACAAATGATCCACCTAGATCAATTATTATAACTTGCGAAGAACGTCTTCGAAACGACAATAAATTTTCAACTGCTAATGCTGACTTTCCTGATCCTGTACCGCCAACTATAAGGTAATGAGGATTATTAAATAATGTTTCATCAGGTACTACCCAATTAAAGATACTTCGTGAAACAGTCTGATACAAAATACCAATTTTTTTATCAGACTGAAGATTTGATGGCTGTCCAAATAACGGAAGGATTCTTGTTAACTGGGAAGTTGAATAATCAAGTAAACGATATCTATCTTTATCCTGTGTCCAGAATGGCTGTATTGTTCTCCAATATGGCCATAACGCTCTTTTTTCCTGGATAAGTATTATATCTTTACTACGTGCTAAACTCTGTAGTTTTGCTGCGTCTTGTATTAGTTGATTAGTATCTGGTGCCCATAAATGTATATAAACAGCTGCTCTCCATGTGCTTTCAGAATTAGTCCCCATGTTTTCTAATTCTATTTCAATTTCGCGTGTAGCAGTTCGCTGTGATGGATCATCCGATGTCTCGTTATGATTCAATCTTTGATTAAGTATATTCTTTAATCGTTTAATTCGATCAGCACGATTGCCTCGTTCTACGTTAACTATTAGTTCACATCTCTGTACTCCATCAAGTAGCAATAAATCATCAAAAATAAATCCAGATACCTCCTCGGGCGGCTCTTGCATTGTCATAATTGCGTGATACCAGCCGTCTAATTCAGCGATACCAGAAGGAATACTTTCACCGCTGGGATCCCAACTAAAAGTGCTTTGAGTGAAATATTCTGTAAATGGTATTGAGGATTGTAACTTATACAGCCTCGGATTTGATCCAGCGTTAAATTGCCGTGGGTTCCATCTTTGAAAGAATAGGTTTGTGATACTATGATCGTTTAGTTTTACAGGATTAAAACCTAGATTATTAAATAGAGAATTAAGTTGTTCCGAATATATGTTTAATTCAGATGTAGCCTTAACGTAATAATTTTTTGAATAGGTAAATGTAGACTTAATATCAGTAAAATAATTATATATTTTAGCTAAAATCTTTTTAAATTTATATTTTTCTACTGATGTTTTATCAACTTCAGATGGAACCACTTTTCTAATTATTAGAAAGTACACATCTATCCAACGAAGTTCGCCTTCAGCCAATAAATATAGAATATTGTTTTGTTGTTCTTTTTGAACTTCGCCAGTAATTCCTTCGCTAAATTTTATTGATTCTAATTTCTTTGTAATATCAGAAGTACGTGAATTCTGTGTCCATATTGTTTGGATATCATAATGTTCAGGTAGTGAATTCAGGAATCCGTTCAGAGTTTTGAATAATGTATCTAAACTTTGCGTCGATAGCGATGGACTGTAAGATGCGTCTAGTTTGAATCCGCATCCTATAGACCCATCTTTATTAACTATTATACCATTTTCGATTGAAAGTACTGATATTTCTTTATTCAAAATATCTCCATTCAACTGGTTCGATCTTTGATATTTAGAATAATTCATTAGATATGGCTTTAATTGGTACATCTTCCTGGCCGGTAGATCCGTGGATAAAAGTATGATTTGAATAAATGAGAATCATAACCTGCTGGCCTACCTAACCTAAAAAGAATAAGGTATAACGGATAACCTGTTATTATAATTATCATACCTAAATTACTATTTAGGATTAACATGTTTAAAGCCAGGGCGCCGATTAATGTACTGAAGTCTTTAGGAGTAAATATTCCCAGCAAATATATTGACCTCGTCAGTTGCCTATTGAATCGAATTATTGAAAATGAGTCATTCATAGTTATATTGAATTCATTCACAGTTTTTGATCCAACAGTGCTAAGCCATGTTTTAGGTTAGTTAATAATACGGCTAATTCTTCTTCGCTCCAACTAGGCTTCTTAGTTAGATTTTCAAAATCATTTATTGCTCCTTTAATAATCAGCACCCCGTCTCCTGTTTTCGACTCTGGCATGTATATAAAAACAGGCAGAGTCGTATTCGCAGTAGCACCATTAATTGTAAGTGCTATAGGTTTAGTTTTTTCAAGTACCTGAAGTTTGTAACCAGGTATTACCTGTGTTAAAATTGAATTAGCAGGTAAATTAAAACTATGTGCTGTTGGTAGGCTGGACGTATCTTGAGCCTTCGTAGGACCGATTACTTCAATTAATAGAAGTACAGCCATTAATAATCTTTTAGGTTGCATTACACATATAATAGCAAGTGTTCAAACAGGGCCCTGTTCAGTCACTTGCTTTAATAGGTGTATGAAACAACACAACTATACTAATATCATCAGTAAAACTAATTTCGTAAGTGCATCTAAAGCATTATTTCTTTTTGTCTTTCTGCTTAGTTCAATTGTTTTGAAGGCGCAAACAGCAAGCTCAGTATTCAATGGTCCTCAGAATATGGATCAAGGTCTACAAGCAGGCCTCAATAATATTACTGGCTATGTGTACTCGATTTTAAAATTTTTAAGTCTGATCGGTCTTGGTACAGCTTATTATTTCGTAACACATAACGGTATAGCTAAAGCAATCTTAGCTACTGTGGCTGCTGTACTTTTATGGTTTGCACCTGTTGTTTCAAACATAGCGCAAAATCTTGGTAGCGCGGCAGCTCAACAATCAGTATTATATTCTAGTAGCTAGGCAGAAACTATAACTTAGTTGGTAGCTCTAGGTTTAAATTACTTAGATTTCTTGACGCTTGCACTTTAAATACACGTAAAAGCAGTTCATCTGTTAAAACCTCGTTTGGTGAACCGATTGCTTCCAGTTTGCCGTTATTCACAACGATAACCTGATCCAATCCTAGGGCTTGAGAAATGTCATGTAGCGACAAAATTATAATTGAACCTTTAAGGGCAAGTTTTCTTGCGATACGTAGTGTCTCTAATCTGTGACGAGGATCTAGTGCTGCTAGTGGTTCATCCCAAAACTGTATTGGCGCTTCTGTGATGCATGCGCGTGCTAATAAAACACGCGCTCTTTCTCCTGCGGATAGGTGATTTACTGGACGATCACTTAAAGTAATGAGATCGAATGCTGTGAGTACTTCATTAATTCCAAGCTGATCATCTCCGTGTGCGAATCGTCCTTGTTCTACTACAGATCGTACGGTGAATCCAAATTCAAAGTGTGCCTCTTGTGGAATCCAAGATGCAATTCGTGCGCGTTCGATTGCAGGAATTTTATCTAGTGATGTACCATTCCAATATACATTTCCACTGTATACTAGTAATCCTGCTAGCGCTTGCAGGAGAGACGATTTGCCTGCACCATTCGGCCCTACTAGGCCAATTACTTTTCCTGAATCTACAGTAAAACTTATCTCGGAGAGCCTGCCGGGAACAGAGAGTAGATCTACTTTAAGGGAGTTCACGGTAATTTGCGTAGTAGGTATAAGAAAAAAGGTGCACCTATTAATGATGTAATGATACCCAACTGAATGCCTCCAGCCAATCTTCCAATGATATCGCAGGTGATTACAAATATTGCTCCGGCAATAAAACTTAATGGCAGTAGACGCTTATGCTCTGGTCCTACGATAAGCCTTAAGCCGTGTGGCACAATTAATCCAACAAATCCTATAGCTCCTACAACTGCTGTTGAGAATGCTGTTAAAAGAGTTGATAGAATAATCATTCGACGACGGATGCTTCGTACATCAACGCCTAGACTTTGTGCTTCATTCCATCCTAAGCTCATTAAGTCCATTGATCGACTAATCGGTAAAAGGAATATAGCTGTTACGACAATAGGTAGAGCTATAAACACATGTTCCCAGCTTCGATCTTCAAGGCCACCAAGTAGCCAAAATAATATCTGAGCATTTTTCTCATATAAGCCAATTCTCTGTGACAGTACATAACTTGTAAATGCTCCTAGCAGAGCATTAAGTGCAACGCCTGCTAGTAGGAGACGTTCGGTACTAGCGCCTCGTTTTGCAAGAATCAGAACTCCTAGTGTTGCAGCAAATGCGCCTACTAATGCAGCAGCGGGTAAAAACCAAAGTGATATGGCACTCCAACCGCAAGCAATTGCAATAACAGCGCCTGCAGCACTGCCACTGCTCACACCAAGAAGTCCAGGATTTGCTAAACTATTTCTAAAAAATGACTGCATAACAACGCCTGCCATTGATAAGGCTCCACCAATAAGTAATGCCGTTAAAAGTCGTGGAATTCGCATATTCCATACAATCATAGCTGAAGGAGATGTGTGGTCATAAAGACCATATAAAATTTGGCGTATAGAAAGATTCACATCACCGACTAACAGCGAAACACACGCCAAGCTTACCAGTAATACAAGCATTACTGGCATAATAAGCTTTGATTGATGTGGAGAGAGATTCATCAAAAAAGTTCAGGATGCAGCGCTTTAGCAAGAATTTCATAGCCTTTGACTCGATCAATAGAAATACAGCCAGCAATCCATCCAGGGATAAGAACAACTCTATTTTGTTTAACCGATTCCATAACGCTATAAGGGGGTAGGCCTTGAATAGTCGCAAGTGCTTGATTATAATCAGAGCCCTCTAAGATGATATAATCGATGGGCCATGATATCATTGCCTCACTTGGTTGTTTTTGGAAGCCAACTATGTGGCCGTAACTGCTCGCAACATTATCTGCTCCGGTATGTTCACATAAATCCTGAAATGTTGTATCCTGACCAGCCAGTACACCAAAAGTTGAAGGCATGAGAACTTTAACAACAGGAGATTTCGCAAGAAGTGTTTTAAGACTATTAATGCGTCTTCGGCTTTCATTTATGAGCATCTCAGCTTTTTTCTCTTCATTCAGTTCTTTAGCTAAAGTTCTTAAATTAACATATGCTTCATCGATTGTTGAATAATGATCAAAAATAATTACTTTAACCTTTGATTTCTTAAGCTGTGAGATAAGTTCAGGACGAGTAAAATCTGCGCAAAGAACGAGCGTTGGATTGAACTTTAAGATTGATTCAGCATCCCCGTTAGCAGAAATAATTGGGTAGGGACTTGCTTGATTTGATCGAGCACAAAAAACGGAATTTTTCGCTAAAGGGCTAAGTGCAGCGATTTGATCAGGACTTGCTAAGGCTAGGAGCATTTCATCACTACCCACTGTTTGGGATACGACTCTTATGGTATTAGCATCAACACAAAGTGTAGTTAGTGCACACAGGAAAAAATAAATCACTATTTTGTGATTTATTTGTTTATAGGAATTTATGCTCACTTTGGCTTTCACGTCTTCTTTAGGATGAGGCAATTTGAGTCTTAATCACTCCTAAAGGTTATTCCACTCTTTCTTCTAGTTCTCACTAACTCGTTGTTAGTTAAGTTATTGGTCGGGCCGGGGAGATTCGAACTCCCGACCTCTTGCACCCCATGCAAGCGCTCTACCAGGCTAAGCTACGGCCCGAACATACAAGAGGATCAATAAAACTTAGAGGCTGGTGCTATGCAAGAGTTTAAGCTTAAACTTTACTAGCTTCCTAATATTCACTCAATTAGCATACTCTTAAATATGAATCTTAGATTTAATAAAGACTGGCAGCTTTCAGAATCTTTGGTGACGCCAGAAAAAGAATATCGATCTCGCACGCGTAGAGATTTTATTAAAACGCTAGGGTTTGGTGCAGCGGGCGCTTTACTATTACCTAATCAAAGCAGTGCAGCAACTGAAGGTTTTCCGTCAAAACTAAATCCAAATTATTCAGGTAAGGAGCTTAAGGTTACTCCGTTTAATTATGTTACCAGTTATAATAACTTCTATGAATTTGGAATGGATAAGGGAGATCCCGTTACTAATTCCAATCAGGGATGGAAGACTGATCCTTGGACTGTTGAAATCCGCGGCCTTGCTAGAAATACGGGAAAGTTTGATGTTAATGCGCTTGTAAGAAAAGTGGGCGGCATTGAACAACGTGTTTATCGACATCGCTGTGTCGAAGCGTGGTCAATGGTGATTCCCTGGGACGGCTTTCAACTGAGTAAATTAATTGCTCTTGCTGAACCTACAGCGGATGCAAAATATATTACGTTTACTTCTTTTGAGGATTCAAAGAATGCCGTAGGTCAACAAGATTCAAATTTCGGATGGCCGTACATCGAAGGTCTGCGCTTAGATGAAGCACAAAATGAATTAGCTTTTATGGCTACCGGTGTTTTTGGAAAACCTTTGCCTAATCAAAACGGTGCACCACTTCGTTTGGTTACTCCATGGAAGTATGGTTTTAAAGGTGCTAAATCTATTGTTCTTATTGAATTTACTCAGGAAGCCCCACTCAATACGTGGCAAAGAATTAGATCAGATGAGTACGGCTTTTATGCTAATGTAAATCCAAAGGTTGATCATCCTCGTTGGTCTCAAGGTAGTGAGCGCGTAATTGGTGGAGGCGTGTTTAATGGAAGACAGTCGACACTTATGTTTAACGGATACGAAAGACAAGTAGCTAGTCTTTATAAGGGGATGGACTTAAAACGTTATTATTAATCGTGAATTTTGTTACACGACTGATTCGTTCAGAGATTATTTTTTACAGTCTGCTTAGTCTGCCTGCCTTATGGCCACTCTATCCTTTCTTTACCGGCAACTATACAGTTCTTGCTGACCCAACTAAGTACCTGTTGCATCATTTTGGTTTTTGGGCATGTCTTTTACTCGTTACAGTTCTTTCATTTACTCCTCTAAAAGTTCTGTTCCCAAAATTATTTTTTCTCACTGCGCTTAATTCACAACGTAGGGCAGTGGGAGTAGCATCCTTTGTTTATGCCTGTATTCATTTAGGATTTCAATTTCTACATGAGTCAGGTTGGCCTACACTCGTGCATGACTTAAGAAAGCCTTTTATTCTAATTGGAGTTTTGGCATTTTTGATTTTAACACTTTTAGCGGCGACAAGTTTTAATGCAGCAGTGCGCTGGTTGGGCGCAAGGACATGGAAGAGTATGCACAGATTTGCCTATTTGGCAGCGTTTCTGGTAGCTATTCATCAGGCCTTGGGGCGAAAAATATTCCCTAAGCAAGTTATTTGGATTTTCCTTCCATTACTGATTTTAGAAATAGTACGTCTTATATATAGGTATAAAAAGAAAACAGTATCAGCTGTGGTCCTGTCTTGAGGCCTGTAAGGGCTTAGCTATCTTAAACCGTATGCAATCACAATCTCCTCATGACCAGATTACCGCTTTACGTAAAGCAGTGATGATGCATGACGAGCTTTATTATAAGAAAGCAAAGTCTGAGATTACTGATTTAGAATACGATCAGCTTAAGCTTCAATTAGCAGAGCTAGAGCAGAAGTATCCTAAGCTTGTACTAGCATTAGGTACTGACACGCCAACTCAGACCGTAGGGGATGACCGTTCACAAGGATTTAAAACTGCGAAGCATCGAGTTGCTATGCAGAGTTTAGATAACACGTATTCTGAAGCAGAGCTAAGGGAATTTCATAATCGGCTTGTTAAGTTAGCCAATAAAACGGATTTATCGTATTGCATTGAACCTAAGATTGATGGACTTGCAGTTTGTGTTACTTATGAGAAAGGAAGGTTCGCACGAGCTGTTACACGTGGAAACGGCGTAGAGGGAGACGATATCACTGCAAATGCACTGACGCTTTACGGGCTACCAAAGCAACTGAAACCATCGAAAGAGTTTCCTGTTCCTGATATTATTGAAATTCGTGGAGAAATTTATTTAACCGAGGCGGAATTTCAGAGAATTAATGCGGAACGTGAAGAGTGTGGCCAAGAGCTATATGCTAACCCGCGTAATTTAGCTGCGGGTACTATAAAACAACTTGATCCTAAAGAAGTGGCGCGTAGGCGTCTAGAAATTGTGCTCTACGGGATTGGATATTGCGCACCTGCTTCTGCTGCAGGGTTAACACAACTTAGCTATCAAGAAAGGCTACGTGCTTGGGGCGCTCCCACAGTTGAAAAGTGCTGGTATGCTTCGGGAATAAATGAGGTCTGGAATGCTGTTCAGGAATTAGACCGCATAAGGCATAGTTTTGCCTACGGAACAGATGGAGCAGTGATAAAATTAGATTCTTTTTTACTACAAGATCAGCTGGGACGTACCAGTAAAGCTCCGCGCTGGGCTATGGCTTATAAGTTCGAACCAGAACGTGCAGAAACACTTCTTAAAGAAATTTCGATACAGGTAGGTAGAACTGGAGTATTAACACCTGTGGCTGAATTAGCTCCTGTTCTGTTAGCAGGGTCTACGGTTGCACGTGCTACGCTTCATAACCGAGATGAGATTGGGCGTAAGGACATTCGTGTTGGCGACTACGTATATGTCGAAAAAGCAGGTGAAGTTATTCCTGCTGTTGTTGGGGTTAATTTAGCTAAACGTAAACCCAACTGTATTCCATTTGAGTTTCCCTTAACATGTCCTTGCTGTGGAACTCAGGCTATTGCATACCAAGGAGAGGTAGCTTTAAGGTGTCCTAATTACGATTGTGCAATTCAAGTTCGTAGACGTGTGCAGCACTTTGTTTCTAAGGCTTGCATTGATATTGATGGATTGGGAGAGGCTATGGTTGCTACTCTTGTCGAAAGAGGCTGGGTTGTAACGTTAGCTGATGTGTATCGCTTACCGAATCGCCGTTCAGATTTACTCTCTCTTGGAAAGAAGGTTGAAAAATCAACGGATAATTTAATTTTTGCGATTGAGGCAAGTAAGACTGCTGAGCTATGGCGCTTTATTCACGGACTAGGGATCAACCATGTTGGGGCTGCTGCGGCCAAAGATCTCGCATTATACTTCGGAAGTCTTGAAAGTTTAGCTTCGGCAAATGCTTTAGATCTGCTGACCGATAAAAAGGATAGTATCATTGAAGGCATTGGAGAGACTGTCTCTGCCGCGATCTTAGAATATTTTAAATTTCCAAGGAATGCTGCGTTAATTACCGAACTTAGAAGTCTCGGGGTAAATCCAACTGCTCCAATTAAAAATCTGGCTCTAAGTAACGGAGTCTTTGCAGGTAAAACGTTTGTGCTTACAGGAACTCTTCCTACTCTTAAAAGAGATGAGGCCGCTCACTTAATAGAGCGCTGCGGTGGTAAGGTAACAGGAAGCGTGAGTAAGAAAACCGATTACGTCGTTGCTGGAGATGAGGCTGGATCAAAGTTAGATAAAGCTTTGGAGCTTGGAGTCATTGTTATCGATGAATCCGAATTACTTAAACTTACTAGCTAAGTATTAGTTAGTAACCGCGACTCTGCATTGCTGCACTAAGTTCTCGCATGAACGCTTGTGCGTCTTCTGGCTTAGGGTGATAATCAGGTTGGCTTACTTCTGTAAACCCAGGGCGACCTTGATTATCGATAATCCATTTGCCAGTTACTCCGTCACTAAAAGCAACTGTACCACTTGCTATAGCTCCAGGAATGAGGGTTACTTTATCTACGGTAACAATAGCGTTTCCGATACCCGCTGGTGCTGCGTTTTGATCATCCTCTAAAGGATCAAGTGCAGTCTCTGCTTCGTCCACGGTTTCCTCTGCACTCGATTCACTCTTAGTAACTGGTTGACTTAAGTCGGTACTCTTTTTTGCAGGAGCGTCTTTGATCATTAAATTTAGATCATCGACTAAAAAGCGCACGTCCATGTAGGTCATGGAGATTTTAAAAGTCTCAATAATTTTCTTTTGGATCGCCGAAAGGCTATCGCCAGCGACTACCCAAGTTGTAACGAGTTGCTTTTGCTTAGTATTCAAAGCCATACGCTTCTAACTATACGCATACGGATGCTATGCTGTCCAGAGGTCAAAATGCCTCTTTTGCCAGCAACCTTGATTATTTCGAGAGTTGAGCTTTTAAGAAATTGATACTGCCACGCATGGAAGCATCTTGTTCCATCATGTTATCAACTGCCTTACAGGCGTGAATGACTGTGCCATGATCTCGTCCACCAAAGGCATCCCCAATTTCTTGCAAGGAATGCTTGGTCAATGTTCTACATAGATACATCGCGATTTGTCTAGGGATCGCGATATTGTTAGGTCTGCGCTTACTGGTCATATCGCTATGACGAATCTGAAAATGATCAGCGACGCGTTTTTGTACGGTCTCAATTGTAAGGATGGTTTGTGCCTGCTCGATGAGCATGTCATGCAGAAGACGTTCAGCAGCCTCGACATCTAATGTCTTGCTGAAAAGAGATGCATGACTTGCGACACGAATCAAAGCTCCTTCGAGGCGACGAATGTTACGGGTGACATTTTGCGCTATGAAGGTGAGTACAGCATCCGGTATATCGCATTGAAGCGTTGCTGCTTTTGAGCGAAGAATAGCTAAACGCGTTTCAAAGTCAGGGGCATGGATATCAGCTGGCAGACCCCACTCGAAACGAGAGACTAGGCGAGATTCAAGCTTTTGGATTTCGCTCGCTCTGCGATCGCTTGAAAGAACGATTTGTTTACCAGCTTCAAACAAGTCGTTAAAAGTATGGAAGAATTCTTCTTGGATACGCTCTTTGCCTGTGAGGAACTGAATATCGTCGATAAGTAGTACATCAACGTGACGATATTTTTGCCTAAATTTGGTGAGGCTATTTTCCTGAAGCGCCTGAATGAATTCGTTGGTGAACTTTTCGGTTGAAAGATAAGCGACACGTGCTTCAGGGTTATTCCTTAAAATGGCGTGCCCGATGGCATGCATTAAGTGGGTTTTACCCAAACCGGTATCTCCGTAAAGAAATAGTGGGTTGTATGCTTGGCCAGGGGATTGAGCAACTGCTAGGGCTGCGGCGTGAGCCATCTGGTTATTGGCACCTACCACGAACGTATCGAAAGTATTGCGAGGCACCAAGGTACCCGTAGAAGCTCCACGTTCGTCGCTGCGAGTCGTTCGGCGTGTAGGCTGGCTCTTAATCCTGGAACTAGTCGTGGTTTCAGCGCTATGGGTCTTAGCGTGGGAACCGGATCTGTTATCGGCATCCACCTTGCGAAGATTCACGGTGATCATCCGCCCTGCATTGAGTCGTAGGCGCTGAACAATAAGGTCTAAGTAGTTGTCACTGATCCAGATAGCTGCAAAATCATTAGGAACTCCAAGAACCATACTGGTTTCAGTGGTTTCCAGACATACAAGTGGTTCAAACCACATCTGGAAAACATCTTCTGGAAACAGGGACTTGAAGTCACATTTTACTGTTTCCCAAAGATTGGGAGTTAGGGACAAAGACGACATTTTTTGGCTAGTTACTGGATTTATTCACACTGGGTCGTTGAAAGCGCAATCGTCATGTCGGGCCTGACACTCTGTAGCTCCAGCTGCCGTGGTAAAGGGAAAATCGTTCATCAGTGTATAAGGGGTAAGTATAAATTCGTATAAGTAGTTGATGAAGATGTGTTTATAGTAAAACCACAGGGACTCACTTCTAAGGGTCAAAATAGACATGGGAAAGAACACTCAAGCGGGTACAAACTCACTGAACAAGGTAGCACTAACAACGAAACAAAAAGAGCTTTCAAGATGAAGTTTTAGACAAGTTATTCACAATTGGTTTGGGGATAAGTTTTAAGCGTTTTTCGTTGCAAGAATGACAAAAAGTCTAAGGCCTAAATATAAATACAATATATGTATTTATATAAATAATACAATTTTCATAAATAGGCTCTGGAAGCCACTTTGCTGGTAACCTAATTGTTACAAAAATGTTACGCCGTATTTTTTATGAATACGTAAAGCAAGATATGCGGTACTTAATCTATTGGTGGTTCAACCCATTTCCCGTGCTCTTTTATAAGTGCAATTAATCTTTGATCTGCTTCTGCCTGAGGAATGTTGTACTGCACACAGTTTTTGCCCACATAAAGGTTAATTTTAGCGGGAGCTCCTCCTACGTAGCCAAAATCTGCATCCGCCATTTCTCCCGGACCATTTACTATACAGCCCATGATGGCGATTTTGACGCCTTTGAGGTGGCCGGTCTGTGCGCGAATCCTTTGTGTGGTGGTTTGCAGGTCAAATAGAGTCCTGCCGCAGCTTGGGCATGCAACGAACTCGGTTTTTGATACCCGGGCACCAGCCCCCTGAAGTAGGTTGTAGCACAGTTTAAGTGATCGTTCTGGATCTTGTTCAGTTTCAACACTGATTAGATCCCCTAATCCGTCGCACATAAGCGATCCGCTAAGAAAACTCGCCTCAATGAGTTTAGAAAGAAAACTGGTTTGGCTAATGATAGCGTTTGATTCTGTATTACGGATCCATACAGGTGACTTTAAACCCATGGATTTAAAGGACTCAATTAATGAGCGATAAGCGCCTGGTGCATGTGCATGTAGCGATGAAATACCGCCTGAAAATGTTAGTATTAAATCAGGATTACTTACTTCCCTTAGCGCGTTCGCAAGAGATGCAGCTGATTCTGGATTAATGTCGCAGGCAAGAATCAGGTTATTTCTAGCAGTAAATGCAGTGAAATCTTTTAGCAGAATACTTTCCTCGCTTTTAAAGCAACGCACTATTCCGGATCTGAAAGACTTATTCGTTTGCGCAAAGACAGTCTTTAAATCTGTTAAAGTAATAGATGCCGGAATTTCAAAAAGAGCCAGGCTAGGCTTGTGTGCCTGTGATGCTGATGAAAGGTGATTTTCAATAGCTAAAATTTCTGCAGCACTTTTAACTTTGAAAAGCAGACCTTCTACAGGCGTATCTGCAATACGGATCGATTTAAATACTTCAGATAAACGACCTGCATCTTCTGGTTTAACGCTGACGATAACGCGCGGGGGCTGCTCCGTACTTACTGCACATCCCTGGCTTAAAGTGATAGGCTTAATTTCTCGTTTGGTAAAATGGAAGGGATCAACGCTATCTCGTGCAGGAACGTTTACTGCAGCCGGCATTACCTTTGACCAAAGGTGCAGTGCTTTATCCGCAATGGCCCGTGCAACAGGAACTTCATAGATACTGTCCTCAGTGAGGGAGACACGTAGGGTGTCACCTAAGCCATCAAGAAGAAGTGAACCAATACCAATCGAGCCTTTGATGCGTCCATCTTCACCGTCTCCTGCTTCAGTTACACCTAAGTGTAGCGGGTAGTGCATGGCTTCTTCTTGCATACGCTCCACGAGTAGCCTGTAGGCCTCAATCATCACTTTTGGATTCGAGGCTTTCATCGATAAGATGATCGATCGGTAACTATGAGATTCTGCTATTCTTAGAAATTCTAAGGCGCTCTCCACCATACCTAATGGTGTATCCCCATAACGATTCATGATACGATCACTTAGGGAGCCATGATTTGTACCAATTCGCATCGAGCGACCAAGCGCTTTGCAGCGTTTTACTAGCGGAGAAAAGGCTTCGTGAAGTCTTGAAAGCTCATCGTTATAATCTGAGTCGGTGTATTCACGTTGGTTGAATTTTTTTTTATCGGCGTAATTTCCTGGATTTACGCGTATTTTTTCAACGTGTTCGACTGCTTCCATTGCTGCTGACGGAAGAAAGTGAATGTCAGCCACGAGAGGGATGTCAGCAAATCCGGCTTTAGAGAGTTCTAATCGAATATCCTTCAGACATTTTGCTGCTGCGACATTCGGAGCAGTGATGCGGATTATTTCACATCCTACTTCTGCGAGTGCGACCGATTGTTTGACCGTTGCAGCGATATCTTGTGTGTCACTTGTTGTCATGGACTGAATCCTGATTGGATTAGATCCACCAACAGCAACAGAACCGACATTAACCACTACTGTGGAACGTCGTATGGAGTGAAAACGAGATGTGCAGTAACTCACTTCGATTTAGGAGCCTCTACATGCGAGTGTTGTACGTCGCGGGCTATACGGCGTACGTCAAAAAAGCTTACATAAAGGACCATGCAAAGAATAAGAATCAAAAAAGCACTCTGCATCTTGATTACTAATTCGGTGGGTAGTGCTTTACCTCGTAATTTTCCAATCGTAGCAAATAACATTTGGCCACCATCAAGTACTGGAACTGGCATTAGATTTAATACAGCCAAACTCACGTTAATCATAACTGTTAGCATCATAATCGAGGTAAGGCCAACTTCAGCTGCACGATTAAGCATAGTGATTATACCGATCGGACCAGAGAGTTTGGATAATCCAATATCAGAGTGAGGATTTACTAGACTCGATAAGGTGTGGAAAGAATTTATGAACTGATCGCGTACTAATGCAAAAGGCGAGTAGTGAATAATTTTTACGCCAGGATCAAAGGCTAGGCCAAAGTCTGCGTCTGGCTTTAGTGTAGCAAGAGCAGGTATAGATAATGAAATAATGTCTGAGCCGCGCTTGACGCCTAGAACAAGAGATTGTTTTTGATGATTTTCTAGGTATGTTCCTAATGTGACATTACTACGCAGAGGAACGCCATCTATACTGACTAGTTGATCCTTAACTTTGATGCCGCACTTTTCTGCAAGCGATCCAGCAGTGATACTGTAAACAATAAGATCAAAAGCAGGGCCAATACCTACCTGACGGAGTTTATCCTCTGTCGCTAGTAGCGGAAGAATCACAATAGTTTTGATTTCATTATTACGTTTTACGGTAAATGTGGTTTCAGGATGACCTGCTTGGTCACGTCCGCTACTCATTGTTATATCCTGCCTTACTTGGTTCCAGTCGCTCACGGGATCGTTATCTATCTGAGTGATAATATCACCGACTTGCAGTCCTCCTACTAGAGCAGGACTTGGAACACTAACACCTGCTGAGACTTCAATCTTTGGAATAATGAAACCAATTTCTGTGGTAGCTGTTTCTTTGCTTTCCGGAGTTCCGATTGCCCATAGCACACATGCGAGTAGATACGCAAAAAGGATATTGAAGGTAGCGCCTGCAACAAAAATCAACATCTTAGAGCCATACGAAACAGGAGGTAGTTTTGTTACGTCTACGGAACTTTCACCTTCAATTTCAGAAAGATCTGCCAGTTGTGGCAGTAGTACATAGCCTCCTAAGGGTATCCAACAAATACTATAAAGAACTCCATCTTTACCAGTGAAAGACCAAATTGCGGGTCCAAACCCAATTGCAAAGCGCTCGACTTTAACTCCGCATTTACGTGCTGCCAAGAAATGCCCTAGCTCGTGTACAAATACGGATCCTTCAAAAAAGAGTATTACTAAGAATATGGACCAGACGTGCGAAAAAAGGGAATGAATTAATACAGTAGCCATGAGAGAGTTCAGAGTTTAGCGATTTGCAGCTGAGCTATACGTCTTGCTTCAGCATCGACTTCGATGACTGAGGTAAGGGTGGTGGGTTCGAAATTTTGAATTGAGCTAAGAGTGTGTTCAACGACTTTAGAAATCGCAAGAAAAGGGATCTTATGGCCCAAAAAAGCTTCTACGGCGATTTCATTAGCAGCATTGAATATAGCAGGGGTAATACCCCCGCTAGTCATGGTATGCCGAGCAAGGCCTAGCATGGGAAAACGTGCCTGATCTATCGGTCTAAATTCTAGAGACATTAATTTACCCAAGTCCAATGGAGCAGATACGCCAGGTGATCTTACGGGGTGTAGTAGTGCATGTTGGATTGGGAATGTCATGGATGGAGGACATAACTGAGCTAACATCGATCCATCGTTAAAACCCACAATACAGTGCACGATACTTTGAGGGTGAATTACAGCCTCACACTGCTCAGCTTTAAGGTTAAAAAGGCACTGAGCCTCAATCAGTTCCAAGCCTTTATTTGCAAGCGTTGCTGAATCGACTGTAATTTTAGGACCCATCGTCCAATTAGGATGCTTTAAAGCATCTTCAGGTGTTACGCGACTTAACTGATCTAAGGGCCAATCTCTAAAAGCTCCTCCGCTTGCTGTCAGAAATACGCGACTAATTGCAGTCACATCATGTCCTTCAATACACTGGAACACGGCATTATGCTCACTATCAACAGGAATTAATTTCGCCCCTGATTTGCGAGCAGCCTGCATTACGAATTTTCCTGCAAGAACTAGGATTTCTTTACTAGCTAGTGCCAGCTGCTTGCCAGCAGCTAAAGCAGCAAGTGCGGGCTCTAGTCCAGTAGTGCCTACTACGGCAACTAATACAATATCTGCTTCTGGCAGTTGGGACAAATGGACTAAGCCTGAAAGGCCTGAGACAAGTTCTGTCCCTGGCTTAAAGGCACCTGAAGTTTTAGCACTCGAGGCAATCTGATGATCAAAAATGCCGACATGTTTAACATTAAAGGCCAGGGCAATTTCCGCGAGTCTTTCAACACTTGAGCGTGCAGCAATGCCTACAAGTTGAAGTTTGTCGGAATGCGCTGCGATGACGCGCAGTGTGCTTTCACCGATTGAGCCGGTAGCACCAAGTAATACGACGCGTTTACGTTGTGATGAACTGCTCACGGTGAATTATTTACTTAATACCCAACAGAAAGAAACCGACGGGTGCCGCCAGCAGAATGCTGTCACTTAAATCAAATATTCCACCAATGCCTGGTATAGAGCTACCTGAGTCTTTGATATCAGCTTCACGTTTGAGTATAGATTCAATCAGGTCAGATACGATTGATACAACTGCTACAGGGACCGCAATTAGAGCAGCTTTGCTTAAGGAAAGACACACCCCAGTTTGGTTGCGTGAGAACCACGCAAACACAGTTCCGACCAAAACGGATGTGAGTACTCCTCCAACTGCACCTTCCCATGTTTTTTTAGGGCTAATATCAGGAGCCATTTTGTGTCTACCCAGCGCTAAGCCTGTGAGTAGTGCTCCTGTGTCGCACATCTTTGCTACGACAACAATCCATAGACATAATAGCATTCTACCTTCCGCCGAGATAGTGTCCCCTCCATGAGGTGTAAGAATGCGCACTAAATATTGTAGGGTTACAGCAACATATGCTAAGCCAAACAATGTAGAACTTAAGGATGAGGCTCTTCGGTTTGCTTCACGCTCACCTAAAATCCGGATAGAAAAAAGAATGACAGCTAAGGCCATAAGACGATCGCTTTGCCATCCATATCGGGCCTCTAGCCAAGGAGCTACTGTAATTAAGGTACCAAAAATCATCCCAAGTTTAGCGAAAGGTGCACGGCCTGCCGAAGTTTGAAATTTATAAAATTCCCTTAATGTAAGCATGCCAATAACTCCTACTAAAACAACAGCTCCTGGATTGCTAAAGCGCCATAGCAGTGCTCCGATAAAGGTCCAAAGACAGATAGTGCTTAAAATTCGTTTTGTCATTGAGCTTTAGGGGAGAGTTGTTCGCTTGTTAAACCGAACCTGCGTTCACGTTTTGTATATTCGGTTATAGCTTCAGCTAAGTTAGCTTTTGTGAAGTCGGGCCACAATACAGGCGTAAATATAAATTCAGCATAAGCCGCCTGCATTAAAAGAAAATTACTTATGCGTGTTTCTCCAGAGGTGCGTATCACTAAATCAGGATCTGCAGAAGATTGAGTATAGAGGTATTTACTTAGAATAGGCCAAGATAGTTGTGCTAGATCTTCTTTCCCACTTATGACGGCTTGGGTGTAGGCTTTCGTTGCATCAACCATTTCTGTTCTAGAGCCATAATTTAGCGCTAAAACAAGGGTGTATTCGGTAAAGTGCTTTGTTTTTTCAACTGTTATTTCCAGCAGATTGCGAATACTCGCTGGCATGTCTTGGGTTTGTCCTATCGTTTCAAATCGAACCTTATCTCGCACAAATGTATCGAGTTCTTTTTTTAAATAAAACTCGAGTAATCCCATGAGGGCTCCCACTTCGTCTTGAGGGCGTTTCCAATTTTCTACCGAAAATGCATATAAGGTTAGGCGTTTAACGCCGAGGTCTCTGGCTGCAAAGGTTATTGTACGAACTGTTTCAACTCCACGTCGATGGCCTTCCATACGTGGGAGGCCACGCTGTTTTGCCCAGCGCCCATTCCCATCCATAATGATGGCAATGTGGCCCGGTACCGAAGCCGAGTTGATTCCAGCAGGAGATTCGGATGACATGCGTGAAGCTGCAATCGTGGCTAATGTAGGCGCTAGGTGGCAAGCTTTGGAAACCCATCCTTAAAAAAAGGCAAAATGACGACTTGTTGCTTTGGCGTTGCCTTAAGTCATTAGATAGCCGTTTTTTAGACCATGAAAGTCGCCTTTATTAGTGGTACAAGTATTGTGAATTCTGCTCTATTTGCGTCCTGGGAGACCAAGACTATAGATACCCCTTACGGCTCAGTGACTTATAAGACCAAGGGCGACTTTGCTTTAATTAATAGACATGGGTATGGCTACCCTTTGCCTCCGCACTCAATTAATTATAGGGCAAATATCCGCGGCTTAGCAGATCTGGGCTACACAGATATTGTTTCATTAAATTCTGTCGGTTCTTTAAAAAAAGACTTACCTCCAGGCACCTTGGTATCCTGCTCTGATTACGTAGGCTTACAACAAGGTCCAGCTACCTTCTATGATAAAGAACTTAAAGGTGGTGCAGCAGGTATAGCTAATAATCTCATGCCTTTATTAATCGGTAAACTAACGCCTGAATTCACTATTCACTCAGGTAAGGTATACGTCCAGATGCGAGGACCTCGCTTTGAGACCAAGGCAGAAATTAAAATTGTTCAACATTGGGGTGATGTTGTTGGTATGACTGCAGCGCACGAAGCAGATCTATGTGGCGAAATTGGACTTCGGTACAACAGTTTTGCGATTATCGACAATTACGCTAACGGCCTTGAGGGTACTGAAATTGATTTCAGTAATTTCAAAGATGCCGTAAAATCTAATCAGATCTTAGTAAACCGATTATTTACCCGTATTTTAGAAATACTAGCGTAAAGAACTGACGCTAAGTGAGCGAGGTGCCATGGCGGCTTCTTTCTCGAAATATTTCTTCATTACCATAGCTGCTACAGGTGCTGCATAAAGACCGCCTGCGTAGTTTTCTCCTGGTTTCTCGCTGCGAATTGCAACAGCCATTGCTATTTTAGGATTAATCGAAGGAGCAAAACATATAAACCAAGCAACATTGAGCTGATTTCCAAATTGAGCAGTTCCTGTTTTTCCTGCAATTTGAATACCTGGTATCTTTAACTCTTCTAGATTCGACAGAACGCTTGCTGTGCCTCCAGGTTGGGTGCAACCCTCCATGCCTTTAATGAGAACTGCACGCTGTGCTTCAGTTAGTCCGATAGGTTCACTGTGCTGAGTAGCGCGATCAACTTTATGAATCAACGTAGGGTGAGTTATTGTTTCATTGCGTGCAAGCGAGGCTGCATAGCAGGCCATAGCAAGTGGAGTCACTAAAATGTCTCCTTGCCCAATAGCTATATTAGCTGTGTCACCGCTAGTCCAAGGTTCACCGCGCACTCGTTTTTTCCATTCAGGATCTGGAATCAGCATTTTTTTACGCTCAGTGGGAAGTTCTATACCTGTTTGCTTATCTAGACCAAAGCGCCTTGCTTCATCTGCAATTGCGGCAGCTCCAATTTGCATGCCGTGCTCGTAAAAATATATATCACAACTCTGAGCTATGGCTTGGCTTAAATTAAGACTTCCGTGATGGCCCAAGCCATTGTCGCACGACTTTAGTGAATTACCGATATGAATAAATCCTGTGCAATCAATAGAGGTGTCGTTTGGATTTAAAGTGCCGCGCCTTAGGCCAGCAATTGTGACTAAGGTTTTGAACGTTGAACCTGGAGGATATCCTGTACCGCCTTCACCTATCGCTACATTTATCCAAGCCTGATCGTGAGTAATTTGTGCGGCGTATGCTTCGGTTAGTTTAGGAGAAAATTGATTTAGGTCGTAGGACGGCTTATCTGCAAGTGCAAGTACTTCGCCTGTATTAACATCTATGGCCACTGCCGAACCAATTTGTTCTCCGATTGCATATTCTGCTGCTCGTTGCAGATCGATATCAATTGAAGTGACAAGATTTTCTCCTTGTGAGGGCGTATGGTGTTCTAGTGGAGGATTAACTTTATAGCCTGCAGGATTTACGCGAAAAATTGACCCTCCAGTGTTTCCTTGCAGGAGTGAGTCGAATTGTTTTTCTAACCCTGCTCGTCCTATGGTACCCCGCATGGAAAATGTCTTTAGGTCATCTCCTGGTTCATCCTCTGCTATCGCATTATCGCCAGAACCCACGTAACCTAAAACATGGGCAGCTGCTCCAGAATAAGGATAGTAGCGTTCATTTGAGGTATAGAGTTGTATCGGTGAGCCGACAGGAATGTTTTCTAAGAGACGAACAAAGTCTTCCCGTGATAGTCCATCGATGAGCGTATAAGGCATGTACAGTCTTCGACTAAAGTGAAGGGTTAGATCTTTGGCGTTTATTGTCTCATGACGACGCAATACATGGTTTACTATATTTAGGTAATGCTGGGCTACCGTGACATGAGCAATTTGCTCCATTTCTGCAGTACTAGGCAGATCTTTATCTCCCAGGGCTCTGTAATTATTTCGTATGCGAATAGATTCAGCACGAAAATCTTTTTGTAATTCGTCGAGATAAAGAACTACGGAAAATTTCGCTTCATTACTTACAAGAACGCGGCCATACCGGTCATAGATATTACCACGAGGGCCCGGAATAAGCACACGCCTCTGGGTTTGTTGATGTTCACTTTGTCCATAAGCTTCTGATTTAACTAATTGTCTGTATGCTGTGCCTGCCAGCAAAAACAGCAGCATTACACCAATAATGCCATAGAATGAAATAATACGTGGATCGAATCCAACATGCTCTTCAATTAGGTGCCCTGAGCTATCAGATGACTCGGAATGATTAGGCATGCGGCTAGTTGAAATTAGAGCGGCTTGCTGTTGCGTTACCTAATTCTAGGGCGCGGCTTTGGAGCGAGAAAAACCAAGGAGCGATTAAAGAAACAAATATCTGTGAAATAATAATATCCACTATCACTCTAGGCCACATCGACGTGGGCTGTGCTACCAAATCTATCCTCAAAAAAGTCAAAGCAACAAAGACAACTAAATTGCAAATTAGTGCTATTACCACTCTGCCAGCTAAGTGATCATAGGGTAAGCGATTACGTAGATGTATGAGCATCGCATATACGGAGATAAATAATAGAGCATGCGTGCCAAAGTAAATTGATGCGTGTGCATCATAGGACAAGCCTATCGCAAAGACAGCCACCAATCCTTGCTTATATGAAAGAGAAAATAACGCTGATGAGATCAGCAGCCCGCCTGTAAATAGATAAAGATGAAGCGAAGACAGGGCCTGATTTAATTCTATGCATACAAGTTCTAGCCCAAGAAGTGTGAGAAATATTATAAATAACGCACGCATAGCTTACGGTAAGACTTCCGGTTTAAGTGGTACTAGTACGGTGACTTCACTTAATTCACTTAATCTAGAATCTAGTTCTACTTCGCCAGTTTTAAATAGACCGTCAGTGCTAGGTTCTACGCGAATGACTTGTCCTAAGGAAAGCCCTGGTGGAAATACTCCACCTAAGCCTGAGGTAACAAGACGTTTGGGTGTACTAGGTTCTGCGATTATTTGAAGAGGTACGAATTCTACTGTACCCTGAGGTCTAGAGAAGGTTGGATTTGTGCCTCCTTGATAACTTACTGGTTGAGGAGAGCCTTCAATGAGGCCTGCAATTCTAACACCAGGACTGCTGATGAGTTCGACAACTGAAGTATAACTGTGCACTTCGGTGACTCTGCCTACAACTCCTTCTGTCCACACAACTGGAGAACCGACAGTAATGCCAGCATCGTTGCCCTTTCTAATTGTGATACGCTGCCACCATGCAGAAAAATCACGTTCCACAACACGCGCAGTTTCATAACGAAAATCAGGGCGAGGAGGAATATTTAGGATATGCTCTAGACGCGCGTTCTCTGCTTGTAGTGCACTGTTTTGCTGAACCGAAAGTGAATACGATGCATTGACTCGTGCTAAGTCCCTGCCTGCTTCGATGAGGTCGTTATTGCTATGCATCCTCAATGACCAGTAAGCCTGTAGATCCCTCAAATAGGACTCAGCAACCGGTACGGGTGCAGTGAGTTCGAAAAAACTGGCACGTACGAACGTTTTTACGGCAACAGGGATTGCGATCCAGATAATCGCAACAACACCTAGCGTAATAAAGGGGCGAGCTTGATCAAATCGTTTAGCCAAAGGACCTTCTTTCTGATCCGAAGAACCGATAAAGTCACGGCAACAGTTTAAGCAGGATTAAGGAAACTGCTTTTCCCTTCGTTTATACGTTATCCATTAGCCAAGAAAGGTCGTTTAAGACCGCTCCAGTGCCATTGGCTACTGCAGAAAGGGGATCATCTGCAATAGTTACGGGTAGGCCCGTTTTTTCACTTAAAAGTTGATCAATCCCGCGTATGAGTGACCCACCACCTGCCATAACGAAACCGCGATCCACCAAATCTGCTGAAAGTTCAGGGGGGCAACGCTCGAGGGTTGTCCTTACGGCATCAACGATTGCTGCAATCGTATCGGAAAGGGCTTCACGGATTTCTTGTGATGTTATTTGGATAGTTTTTGGCAGACCTGCTACTGAGTCACGACCTTTAACATCCATTAATTTTTCTTCCTGCAGAGGGTAGGCCGAGCCTATTGTAATTTTAATTTCTTCCGCAGTTCTTTCACCAATCAGTAAATTGTAAGCACGCTTCATGTAGTTGATGATAGCGGCATCAAGTTCGTCGCCTGCAACGCGAATAGATTTAGAGAACACAATTCCGTTTAGTGAGATAACAGCAATCTCGGTAGTTCCACCACCGATATCTACAATCATATTAGCTGCTGGCTCATCGATCGGTAAACCTACGCCTATGGCCGCTGCCATCGGTTCAGGGATTGTGATTACTTTTCTAGCTCCAGCATGAGTTGCTGAATCCATCACTGCACGTTTTTCAACCGCTGTGATACCTGAAGGAATTGCTATAACCACGCGAGGAGGAGCTCTAAAACTCTGGCTCGCTTTTTGAATAAAGTAACGAAGCATCGCTTCAGTCACATCAAAGTCAGCAATAACACCGTCCTTCATAGGACGAATCGCAGTAATATTGCCGGGAGTTCTTCCCAACATCTTTTTAGCTTCTATACCAACTGCTCTGACTTTTCTTGTCTGCGTATCGAGAGCTACTACAGAAGGTTCACGAAGAACTATCCCCTTGTCTTTTACGTATACAAGTGTGTTTGCGGTGCCGAGGTCGATACCGATATCGTTCGAAAAGTAACCGAAGAAGTTGGACATGATTACAAAACGCTTTCGGGTCTTTGGGTTAACCCCTTCGAAGCGAGTAAATCGCTTGGGGCTTAAATTAAGAAAAATTAGTGAGAACTAGGAGCTGTTGGTTCTACCTTTTTAGTAGCATCAACCTTTGCATCTGCTGGTTTAACTTCTTCATCATCTTTTTGAGCTTTCTTGAATTCCTTAATGGATTGTCCAAGACCGCGGGCAAGGGATGGAAGTTTAGCACCTCCGAAAAGCACGAGAACAATAATTAGGATCAGCCATAGCTCTGAACCGCCGATTCCGAGTACTCCGAGGGTAGCGCTGTACGTTAACATAGTACAATCAGCCTATCCTTGCTAGCTTGCCTGTAAAGGTTGAAAGCAGGCTAGTCTATGCAAACTACTGATTTACAATTATTAAGCTATAGGTTCAGGTACCCCTGCTTGGGCAGGAGTTTTTGAACTTGTTGCTGCTTTCAGTAGATTTTGAGCATTGTCGATTTGCTCAGCATCAAAGAAGCCATGCAGCTGACGTATGCGCGTTGGATGTCTCATCTTACGAAGAGCCTTCGCTTCAATTTGACGGATACGTTCGCGAGTTACTTTAAATTGTTTACCTACTTCCTCAAGAGTTCGGCTATAACCATCAATTAAACCGAAACGTAATGAAAGCACTCGTCTTTCACGTTCTGTAAGTGAATCCAATACATCGATAATTTTCTCACGTAAGAGTGAGTAAGCTGTCATGTCATATGGATTCTCAGCAGATTTATCTTCAATGAAGTCACCGAAGTTTGTGTCGTCGCCATCACCTACAGGTGATTGCAGTGAAATTGGCTGCTGAGCCATTTTCATTATTTGCTGCACGCGTTCTACGGGCAGGTTCATTTCGTCTGCTACTTCTTCTGGCGTAGGTTCGTGACCGTACTCTTGAAGCAGTTGTTTTTGCACCTGCATCACTTTGTTAAGTGTTTCGATCATGTGGACCGGAATACGAATCGTCCGGGCCTGATCTGCAATTGAACGTGTGATTGCCTGACGAATCCACCATGTAGCGTAGGTTGAGAATTTGTAACCCCGGCGATACTCAAATTTTTCTACGGCCTTCATAAGCCCCATGTTACCCTCTTGAATAAGATCTAAGAAAGATAGTCCACGGTTGGTGTATTTTTTCGCAATCGAAATAACCAGACGTAAATTTGCTTCGACCATCTCGGTCTTCGCTTTGTGGGCTTCACGAATGTGAACCTGTGTCTGACGAATAATTGCAATTAAGTTTTCAGGAGCAATGCGTTGATCAGATTCGATCTTTTTGAAACGTGCTTGAATTGCTTTTGTATCAATTGCTAAATCTTTCTTAGTCTTTGGATGTTTAGCACGATCGAGCTGACTTTGCAGTGTTTCGATTTCATCAATAACTGGAAAAATGACATCCAAATATTCTTCATAAACTTTTAGTTTAAAAAAGAATTTACCAAAGTGAGAGCGAAGAACTGTTTCACGCTTCTTGAATTTCGTATTAATCTTTTTCCGCTCAACTTCGTTTTTAGCTTTCTGTAATTCCAGCCAACCTTCAGCTACTGATAGTTCTGCTTTCTGGATAGCCTCTACGAGTTTAGGAAGATTTTTGAAATATGCGTCACGGCTCTCAATTTTTTTGTCGATGACGATGCGATCGAAGCGTTCCTCACGAGTGATCAGCTTGGAACCAAGTCCTGCAACATAAGTGCCGATGACTGAAGCTTGGAAGAGAACTTCCTGGGCTTTGAGCTCAGCATTTTCAATGCGCTTTGAAATTTCAACTTCTTGCTCACGAGTAAGCAGTGGCACTTGCCCCATCTGCTTTAAGTACATTCTTACAGGATCATCTAGAATGTCATTTTGAGACGTTTTAGATTCCTGTTCTTCTGCTTCTTCCTGTCTTTGTTTGTAGTCTTCGACTTGGTCTTGTTCTAGAATCTCGATTTCTAAGTTCGAGAGAATAGACAAAACGTTATCAATCTCGTCTTGATTTTCAACGGAGTCAGGTAGCGCTTCATTGATATCATCGATTGTTAGGTAGCCCTGTTCTTTTGAAAGGCGGATTAATTGACGGATCTTTTCGTTGATACCACCAGGAGCGGCGGCTTCAGCGCCCTCGGGTAAATCAACACCATCTGCTGACGCAGATACGCGTGTGCGTGAAAGGACCTCTTCTACGGCCTCTGAATGTGCGGGAGCTGCTGACTTTGACTTGCGCGGCATGGAATAAATTTTCTGTAAAAAACTATAGCTAGAACTCAAAAAACGACAATAAGCCTTACCCCGCAACCTCAAGTACGATGTTTTTTCGTAGCTCGCGGTGCAGTTCAAAGCTCTCTTTTAGGAGTGAAATTGCGTCATCCTTACTCTCGTCTGGGGTACTGGCTAATGCAAGTTCAATTTGCCGTAGCCTAGGCTCTATAGAACGGGCTCTGAGGCGCTTTAAACCCTCTTGGGCTATTTTGACCGGATTGTCTAATAAGGGGGTATCAAACAGTAGGGATGCTATAAGAGCCTTTTCTTCAGGGGTTTCTAACAGGGAGTCTAGATGGTCTCTTCCCGGCCAGTTATCTTGTTCAAATTCAGCTAAAAAGCGGTTTAGTAGCACCCCAGCAATATGGGTGGTATCTATCCAAGCTGAGGGTAGAGCCGAACTGATGGGCTTACCCATAGCCTCTTTGTGTAAACATAAGGACAAAAGCTCAACTTCCGGGGTCTTAGACCCGTCTGAACCAGGTGCAGCATTCGGGGTTACTGCGGGAGTTGTCAGAGATGCAGGTCTCCTTGCTTGGCGTTCACCACGCTTAAGAAGGCGGTCGAAATCGCGTTGAAGAGCGTCTGTAGAAATCTTTAAAAGGCCGGCTGCTTCAGCTACAAAAGCTGAACGAGAAACTTCACTTTCTGCTGCAGCAATGATTTCCAGGACAGCCTGAGCAACTCTACTTTTTTCTTCTGCTGATACTTGCTGGCCTTCCGGTAAATTCGCGTGGCAGGCAAAGGCCATTCCACTTAAGGAGTCTTTTTTCAAGTCTTCATAAGCTGAAGCCCCTTTTTCCAAGAAAAGTAAATCAGGGTCTATTTTAGCAGAACCAGTAAGCCCAAGATAGCGCACCTCCATACCTGTTCGCAGAGCCATAGGAAGAAGTCTTAGGGCTGCTTTTTGTCCCGCTGAATCGCTATCAAAAAAACAATCTATCTTTGGGTTATACCTGCGCAGTAAGGCGAGTTGTCCCTCGGTTATAGCAGTACCTTGAGGAGCTACCGCGGTTTTAATGCCAACTTGCCAACACCGCATGGCGTCAAGTTGCCCTTCAACCATTAGAAAGGGTTTGTCGTCTGAAACTGCAGCGCGAGCACGGTCTAAATTAAACAGCAGTTGGCCTTTAACGAAAATTGGGGTCTCGGGTGAATTAACATATTTAGCTTCGTATGATGGATCTTCTTTTACAGTTAGATCTGTTTGACGTGCAGTGAAAGCAACAACTCTGCCTTGATGGTCGCGAATAGGAATCATTAATCTACCACGAAATCTTGGACGTAGAGCACCCGGAGTCATGACTGAGTTATCTCTAACAAAAAATAAACCGCTCTGCCTAAATGCTTCTTCTGAATATTTCCGTTTCCAAAGACGCATGGCTAATGCGCTTTCATCTGCGGGAGCTACGCCAATTTTAAATTCATCTGCTAATTCTAGAGGGAATTTTCGTTTTTCTACCCAGTAATTGCGTATATATTCTCCGGCAGGCTGAGTACCTTTAAAGAGTTCATGATAATAATCTGCAGTTTGCTCATGCAGGTCGTAGATTTCTTGTCTTAGTGACCTATCTTCTTTGGTTGGACCCGAGCCTTCTTCATACTCAATAACAATACCAAATCTCTGTCCGAGTGTTTCGATTGCTTCAGAAAAGGAGAGTTGTTCTGTCTCGCGTACAAAACTGATAATATCGCCCGCTTTGCCGCAGCCAAAGCACTTGTAGAAACCTTTGTCCGCATCGACATTAAAGGAGGGTGTTTTTTCGTTATGAAATGGACAAAGCCCCTTGAGTCTAGCCCCTGCTTTTTTCAAAGCCACGGTACGCGACACCACATCTGCAATATTTACACGCAGCTTAAGGTCACGAATACAGGTGGGTTTAATGACGGCCATAGAATACGCGTACCATAGATTAATAGCACGTGTCTGAAGAATGCACTTTCAACCGGTTGGGGATACTGTCAAGTTTACCTCTTAATTTATGAAACTTTGCCCGTTTTTGGGCGACTTACAGTAACATGATCTTCAATTTTAAGCCCAAGTTTAGGCCTTTATTGTGTTTGGTGGGACCACGTATGTGTGGACTTATCCTTGGCTTGGGGCTTGTGATATCCACAGGCGTTAGTGTGGAACCCGTTAATCCTACGGCACCTACGCGATCTCGTACACCAAAAGAGCCGGTTTGGGATGCTCAAATTCCTCAATTTGACCAGAGTAACTATGACCGCGCAGTAGAGTCTTTGATATCAAACTATGAGCAATCCGTAGGAAAACGAGTGGTGCCAGGTGTCAAAAAGCGAGTTGGTTTGAAAATTTACTCCGATTCAGGTCCTGGTCTTTCAACGCCAAGTCCTTTGGTGCATGCGGTAATTCGTGCGTTAGTACGTCGTGGTTTTGAAAATAAAAACATCTTTTTAGTAGGTCTTAATCAATTGCGCATGCGTATGACTGGTTATTTGCCATCGCTTGTAACTGGCAAAACGGCTTTCCAAGGTAATCCCGTTTATGTGTTAGAATCAGGACGCTATTACGACCCTGTCTGGTTCTATGACAGTCCACTTCCTGAGCGCTTTGATCCTATCTTGGCTGAGCAGCAAACACGCAGCTATGCAAATAATTCATCTAAGGATGAGGACCGTAAGAGTTTCTTAGCTACGCCGCTTTTTCTAGATGCAGACTTTTGGATCAATCTTCCTGTTTACACAGATCATCCTGTGCTTGGGGTAAACGGCGCTTTAGTAAATGCAACGCTATGGAATGCTTCCAATACAGCGCGTTTTTTTCGTTCACCAGCGAACGCACCAGCTGCTGTGGCTGAAATGAGTGCAATTCCTGAACTCAGACAAACTTGGATGTTCACAATCGCTAGCCTTGAAATATATCAATACATTGGTGGGCCTTTCTTTAATTCACTTTATACAGCCTCTGAACAACATGTTTGGCTTAGTGCTGACCCTGTAATTATGGATTCACTCATGCGCTCCCGTATGAATCGCTGGCGCCGTAGAGATGGATTCGAAGATATCTCCGAAGATATTCGTACATTAGAATTCGCTGAAACTCTCGGTGTTGGTTCTACGAGGATTCAAAATGTACGCATGGTTCCCGTTGGAGAGTAAACATTCTATAAAATTCCCGCTTGTCTACGGGCCTGATATAGGCCCATTACTTATAAGTCATGACTGTTAATAGTGTTTATTTCCCGTTTCTTATCCAAGCGATTCTTGCAGGATCGATTGCATGCGCGATTGTGCTCGTCAGTCATTTGATGGGCCAACGAGGCAAGCATTCCAAAATCATGGATACCGCATATGAATGCGGCTCTCCTGGAGATGGTATGATCCATTCCCGGTTTTCAGTTAAATTTTTCGTTACAGCGTTACTTTTTATGCTGTTCGATTTAGAAATCGTTATTCTCCTGCCTTGGAGTTTTATCTACCGCGATTTTCTCGCTCATCACGTTGCAATTCTAGGTCCTATTCTTTTCTTTTTTGGAGTTCTTGTACTTGGCCTTTTTTATGAGGTTAAGAAGGGTGCTCTAGAGTGGGAGAAGTAATCTTTTTATTTTAATCAGGCAATTGTCCTGAAATTTATATACCACTATGAGGCTCGATAAAGTCATCGCGAGGACCCGAGTGGTTGATTTAAGAAGTGTGGAATTGGAAGCAGCTTTAGATGAGCTTGCAGGCGTTGTTGTTTCTAAGTTTCCGGATCTTAAACAAGAGACGCTACTTAAGGGTTTATTGGTGCGAGAGAGCACCATGACAACCTACTTGGGTCATGGGGTGGCATTACCGCACATACGAATTAAAATGCCTAGGCGCTATATTTTAGCGGTTGGCCGTAGTCGTGTAGGTATTCGTCACGATGGGTCAATTTCAGACGAGCCAATACGGCTTGTGTTTATGTTAATCGCTGATGAAAAAGCGCGCGATTACTTACAGGTCCTTGCTGCTATTGCTAGACAAGTCAAAGAACCGGAACTCGTAGATGGGCTCGTTAATGCATCTGATCTAGATATTTTATTTGAACGATTGGTCAGCGGTTTTGGTGGACTGCGTCCTGTGCAGGCTCAGCAAAGTCGTATTAATCGCTTAATGTTTCGAGAGGCAGAAAGTGTGGCACGTGGCGCAGCCTGCAAAGCAATCATGGTGTTTGGGGATACCTTTGTTGGCGGTATTGAACCTGGTTCAATGAAGTCGAAACTGAAAATGATCTTAGTTACTAGAACTCCCATTGAAGCATCTGAAGGAGAGGCTCATTTTTCTGAAACTATCCAAGTTAGATCTTTTTCAAGTCAACGTTTAGCACAGCTTAGAAGTGCTATATTGGTTGCACTTACTCGTGGCATTATCGCGTTTAAAGATCGCGTGTGTTGCGTGGGCGGAATCACTGGGAGCAATCAGTTCGATACATTGGTGGTCGTTGATATAGAACGTGAATTTCAAACCCTTATAACTGGGTCTACTTCAGATTTACTTCCATCGGATGTTACCCCTGAGGTCCTTGAGCGTGTAATCGCTGTAGCTACAGAACTAGCCGTTGAGGGTAGGGAGGGCCGCCCGGTGGGGTGTTTATTTGTAGTAGGCGATACAAGTAAAGTAGCGCAATTCACTAAACCGCTGGTTTTAAACCCGTTCTACGGTTATAAAGAAGAAGATAGAAACATACTTAACCCGTTCATGGATGAGACAGTTAAGGAATTTTCATCGATCGATGGAGCCTTTATTATTCGGGGGGACGGAGTTGTTGAATCCGCAGGAAGCTTGATCCAGGCAACGGATAGCGATCATAACCTACCGAGTGGTCTTGGTAGCCGCCATGCTGCGGCTGCCGCAATTAGTGTTACCTCGGACTGTATATCTATTGTTGTTTCCTCAAGTACCGGACAGGTAACGCTTTTCAGAAGAGGAGTGATGCTCCCGCTGACCGATAAGCGCCGTTAGTTTAGGGCAGTTAGCTTAAATATCGGTTTTTGGAGTTGCAGCCTGCCCCTAGCTTAGGTTTTGATCTTCCTTCAACCTATTTCCTACCATGCAAGAACTCGTCACATTGGAGTGCACAGAAGCCCGTAAAGAGAACAAGCCTGTGTCCCGTTACCTCACTACCCGTAACAAGAAGACCGTCACGGAGCGTATTGAGAAGAAGAAGTATAACTGGCATTTAAAACGCCACACCATTCACAGAGAAATTAAGTAAGCACTGGCTTACCTATATCTCTGTAAATAACAAAGACGCGTATTTTACGCGTCTTTTTTTGTTCTTAACTAAACAGATAAGAGGATTTTAACAGTGAGGTTAACTCGCTTTTTCGTTTGATTGGTGGGACGTGGAGGTAGATTGACCGAGTTGGCTGCGGCGGGCTGCTCGCCAGCTTTCGCGATGTTTTCTAATCCAATCCAGCAAGGCCCTTTCAAAGCCAATATCATAGCCTAAACGCTCAGATTCGAGCCATTTATGCTTTAAGATCTCTTCACGCTCAGCGAGAAATTCCTGGTAAAGACTCGACTGCTTGACGAATTCTCTCGACGAGGAGTCCTGCTCTTTGTGCGTCGTAATCATGCGTCTTTAATAGTATTTATATAGAGAAGGAGTGGATGGTCTGTGTCAATGCAGACAATTTCCAAAATTGTCACACTGAGCGCTTAGTTTGCTCGGTAAGCCTGAAGAGTATTTTTTCCGCGATTTCCCGGAATACTTTTGACCCTATGCTATCTGGTTTAGAAACAGTGATAGGCTCCCCTTGGTCTCCGCCTTCTCTGATCTCATTAATTAAGGGCACTTGTCCTAGCATAATTGTACCTAATTTTTCAGCGGTAATGAGGCCTCCGCCTTCACCAAAAAGGGCGTGTTTTTGTCCAGAAGGATCAAGGAAGTAACTCATGTTTTCAGCTACGCCCAGGATAGGTACGTTCACTTTTTGGAACATAATACCACCTTTGCGAGCAACGTTTGACGCCGCTGGTTGCGGGGTAGTTACAATAACTGCACCGTCAAGGGGAAGTGTCTGAACTAAGGAGAGTTGAGCGTCACCCGTCCCTGGCGGAAGATCTACCAGGAGTATTTCAAGATCTCCCCAGGTTACATTTTGTACAAATTGCTGGATTGTTTTCATGATCATGGGACCACGCCAGACCACTGGGGTGTTATCATCTACTAAAAAGCCCATACTCATTACTTTAACCCCATGGCGTTGCATAGGGATTAGATTGGCATTAGCGCCATCGCCTTGGATTTCAGGCCTGCCATGCAGTCCCATCATTAGAGGCAAGCTAGGGCCATAAATATCGCAGTCCAGAAGGCCAACAGCGTTTGTTTGACCTTTTTCTTTGAAGATTTGTGCGATAGCACAGGCTAAATTTACAGAAAAGGTACTTTTACCAACACCACCTTTGCCCGAGCCAATTGCAACGGCGTATCGGATTGCACGTGGTGCCTGTTGCACCCCTGCAATATTACCCGTAGGTGCTGGTGTTTTAGCTGCAGAAACGGCTACCTCTACCTCAATTTTCTCTAGACCCTGTGCTTTTAAGCAGGCTTCTACTTCACGCCTTAAGGCTAGAGGCACTTTAGGGTCACTTGTGGTGACTGCTAATTCGACATGTGCGATTCCGTTTTCGAAAGAGGTTGCACGTACAAGGCCAAATGAAACGATATCCCTACTGAAACCGGGATATTTCACTTGTTTAAGGTATTCCTTAATAGTTTCGGCGTTCACAAAAATAAAAATATTAGTCTTTTAGTAAATAAGAGTTGTTATGAAGCTCTTACGTGCAAATAGAAAGGTGTATCTGATGAGCATTAAAACATTAATTACTTTAGTTCTAACTCTAACGTGTGGGTTGGGTGCAACTTATGGCCAGCGTGATCTAGGCGCTGTTGAGGTTGTCCAACTCAGCAAAACTGTACCCGTACGGGTCTCTGCTGACAATGTGCAGATGAATGCTCTGGCGATCCAGGCCTTCAGGTCCCATGGCCGCTACCGCCTACAGGCCAGTGCATTTGCATATGATATTCACTTCGCTACTGTAGGCCCAAAGGAAGTCCGAGTGGATGTCACTAAAGGTCAAACCGGAGAACACTTAGCCTCAGAAGTAGTGACTGGTACAAGTGCCCGCAATGCACTCCTTAAAGCAGCAGATGTAGCAGTTGAGAAAACAAACGGCCTGGGTCTTAAAGGCTATTTCGCTTCGAAACTTGTTTTTATAAGTAATCTAACTGGACGCTCAGAAGTGTATGAAGGCGATCTGTTTTTTGGCGAAGTACATCGCATTACAAACGACCGTGCTGATGCTTTAATGCCTCGCTGGTCTCCAGATGGCACTAAGGTTATCTACACAAGTTATATGCACGGCTTTCCAGATATTTACGTAATGGATCTTTCTACTAATCAACGTAACACGTTCGAAAGTTTTAAGGGTCTTAATATGAGTGCACGCTACAGTGCTGATGGCAGTAAAGTAGCAATGATTTTATCCGGTAGCGGATCTCCTGAAATTTGGGTCAGTGATTCACGTGGTCATGGGCTTGTGCGTAAAACGCACTCCGAATTAACTAAAGCTTCACCCTGTTGGTCTCCGGATGGCTCTAGAATCATTTTTGCTCAAGAGCCTGGTCCACAGCTGTATGTGATGGGTGCAAGTGGCGGTTATGCACAACGCATTTCCACAGGCTTAAGTACCTACTGCTCTGAACCTGATTGGAGTAGAGCAAATCCTAAAAAAGTTGCGTTCACATTCCGCGCAAGTGGCCGCTTCCAAATTGGCGTATATGATTTCAGTAAAGGTGCTGCAGAGCAGGCTTCTGAAGCCGCTTTTGATGGAGTCGAACCTTCGTGGCTACCTGATGGTCGCCATGTCGTTTATACGGCACGTAATTCCCACGTAAGTCGTATTTGCATATTAGATACAGAGACCCACCGCAGTACGCCAGTGGGCCCTTCAAGTCTGGGATCCACACTGCAAGCAAACGTGTGGTCCCGTTAAAATCGGTATAAATTGTCTGATTACACTATTAAGCTAAAGCAGCTTGATAGTGTGCTTCAGCAGCGTCCCAATTTACTACATTCCACCACGCTCCGATATAATCAGGGCGGCGATTTTGGTAATGCAGATAGTAGGCGTGCTCCCAGACGTCTAACGCAATGATAGGTTGACCTTCGATGCCGGCAACCGCTTTACCCATGAGTGGGCTGTCCTGATTTGCTGTGGAACCTACAGCGAGTTTTTTATCTGCGGTTACAATCAGCCATGCCCAACCAGAGCCGAAACGAGTGGTCGCAGCTTTTGCGAATTCTTCTTTAAATTTATCAAACGAACCAAAGGTTGAGTCGATTGCAGCCTTCAATGCTCCCTTAGGTGCTCCGCCTTTACCTGGCCCAATAATTTGCCAGAAAAAAGAGTGATTGCTGTGACCGCCTGCATTGTTGCGAATACCGCCACGAATAGCTTCAGGCACTTTGCTTAAGTCTACGATGAGAGCTTCTGCAGAAAGAGAAGCTAACGCAGGATGATCTTTTAATAAATTGTTAGCATTGTTGATGTATGCTTGGTGATGCTTTGTATGGTGGATTTCCATAGTTCGAGCATCAAAATGAGGCTCAAGCGCTTTTACATCATAAGGGAGGGAGGGTAGTTCGAATGCCATAAAAGAAGTCAGTTAAGAGTTAAGTGAATTTGTTAATGTATGCACAGACTAGCTTACGTCAATTGTATGAAGGCTATCTTTAGCTCTAAAGTTTAGTTTTATTTCTGGGATGAAATTTAGCGTGATGGTCTAATAAGCGTTTTGATTCCACAGAGGTATAGATTTGAGTCGTTGCAATGCTTGCATGGCCAAGCATTTCTTGGATCGCTCTTAAATCAGCTCCACCGCTTAAGAGGTGTGTAGCAAAAGAGTGACGTAAAAGATGGGGCTTAACTGCCTTACGTATGCCTGCTCGCTTGGCATATTCTTGAACAATCATCCAAAGACGAACACGGGAAAGTGCTGCGCCTCGATTACTTAAGAAAAGTTGACTGCCTGTTTTTTGTTTAACAAAATGAGGTCTTCCGGATTGCAGGTATATTTTAAGAGCATCGCTTGCACGGCCTCCCACTGGAACAACGCGCTCTTTAGAGCCTTTACCAAAAACGCGTAAGAAGCCCTGTTCTAAGTCAACTTGCTGGATATTTAGTCCCGCTAGTTCAGAGACACGAAGACCACTTGAGTAGAAAAGCTCCATTAAAGCTTTATCTCTTAAGCTTGGTGGATCTCCGCCTTGGGGAGCTTGCATAAGCCGAATTACCTCTTCTGCCGAAAGGGTTTCAGGTAACCGACGAGAAAGTTTTGGACCTGTTAAGAGTGCTGTAAAATCATGGGGCCTTATACTTTCTCTAACAAGAAAACGGGCAAAGACGCGCATTGCTGTTAATTTACGTGCAAGACTTGCTGATGCCATTCCTGTTTCGGATAAATGGCGTAGCCAAGATCCAGCCTGATCTTCAGTCACAGTCCGCCAATCCTTAACACCTTGCTTCACTAAAAAAGAAGAAGCCTGGTCAAGATCGCGCTGATAATTTTCACGAGTATTCTTTGAAAGACCGCGTTCTAAATCCATGAAGGCAATGAAAGCATCTATGTCTGATGCAAATTCAGCAGTTGCCTTACTTGGGCTTAGGCGTGCCCCTTGATTTAAGCGAGCCATGGATAAGAAAGCATGGCGGCTTACATTTTAACTTCCAGCCCCTAAGCTAGGGATTGAATCAAAAAATCTAAATTAGTTTCTTAGTACCGTCTACGCATCTGCTGCATAGGAGGAGGATTGCTCTCTTTCATACGGAATGTGATACGAGCCTTTTCTAAATCGTATGGGCTCATTTCCATCTTAACCATATCGCCTGCAGCAATTTTGATAAAATTCTTGCGCAGTTTGCCCGATATATGGGCTAACACGACATGACCGTTCGAAAGTTGTACCTTAAACATTGTGCCTGGTAGCACAGATACCACTTTGCCTTCGACTTCAATTGCGGTACCGTCAGCCATGGATGTAATAACCGCAAAGGGCGTTAAGGGGGAGTAGTGTCATAGATTATGTTTAAATATAAAGACCCTTGTAAGGTTGTAAACACCCTAGTAAGCCAAGGATTTACGAAAAGACGAGAATAAGGCATTATTTCTATAACAGACTTTAAAAACGTGCAACCCTCTCCTTTTAATAAGCGTTTCCCTTCGCAACTCGTTCGAGATGACCAGTTTTACATGGATTATGCCTTTAATCAGGCTATCGATGCATGGAGGGAAGATGAGGTTCCTATTGGAGCTGTTATCGAAATTGGAGGAGAAATCGTTGGTGCCGCACACAATCGAGTGGAGGGTATCAAAGACCCAACTGCCCACGCTGAAATCTTAGCTCTTACCCAAGCTGCCTCTAAACTAGGGGATTGGCGTCTTTCGGATGCAACAATCTATGTAACCAAAGAACCGTGCCCTATGTGTTCTGGAGCATTAGTCATGGCTCGAGTAAAACGGGTTTGCTATGCTGTTAAGGACCCTAAGATGGGGTGTTTAGGAGGGGCGACTAACCTGAATGATCTACCAAGGTCTAACCATAGGCTAGAAATCACAGCTGGAGGGGTTCTTGAGGATGAATGCCGCGAACTTATACAGGCATTTTTTAAACTTAAGCGGACCGAAGACGCATTTGAGTAAAAATTTTAATCTTTTTAGGCACTTGTTTGAAAGATTTGTTACAACTGACACAAGATCGTCAAAAACCCCTTGACCAGTCTGAGATAAACAATGGCATGGAGTTCCATTAACGTCCTGTGAAAATAAGCGTAATTGTAACTCCTAAGAAGAACGTACTCGACCCACAGGGAGTGGCTGTAGGCCATGCCCTCGAAAGCTTAGGATTTCCTAAGCTTAAAACTACACGCGTAGGTAAGCTAATTGAGCTTGAGATCGAGGCCGTTGACTCGCCTGAGTTCAGAACACGTCTTGATCAGGTCTGCAAAGATCTGCTCAGCAACCCGGTCATTGAAGACTATCGTTACGAGATCGTTGCGCGATGAAAGTAGCTGTACTGCAATTCCCGGGATCGAATTGTGACCAAGACGCCTTTCACTTGTTTGCAAGTGGCTTGAAAGTTAATACGAAGTACGTCTGGCATAAAGAGACTTCACTTGGAGATGCTGACTTAGTGGTTGTGCCTGGAGGATTTTCCTACGGCGATTATTTACGCTGCGGTGCAATTGCTCGTTTTTCTCCTGTTATGAAAGCAGTCCAAGCCTTTTCGCAGCAAGGCGGGGTTGTTTACGGTATTTGTAACGGATTTCAAATTTTGTGCGAAGCAGGTCTTCTTCCTGGAGCATTGATCCGCAATTCATCTCTTGAGTATCGCTGCATTACTTGTGCTCTTAAAGTAGAGACAAGCACTGCTAGTTTTAATCCAAACTTTTTAGGAGCTAGTGTTAAATTACCTATTGGACACGGTGAAGGAAATTTTAGAATCGATGAAGCAGGGCTTGCTCGTTTAGAAGCAAATAAACAAGTATTATTGCGCTATGAAAATAATCCAAACGGATCACTTAGTGATATCGCTGGAATTCGCAGTGAAGCTGGAAACGTTTTTGGTATGATGCCTCACCCTGATCGTGCGTTTGAGCGTTTTCATCCAAGTATGGATGGACTTAAAGTGGCTACAGCAGTGCTTGCTACAAAGTTTCCTGAACTACTCAAACATACTGCATAAACCTCTTTTGCATTTCTCACGCTAACTTATTTTTAAAATGTCAAAGGCCGCCTCGCAACAATCACCACGCGATCCCGCCTTGGGAGTAGCTGCACTTCTGCCTCCAAATCCAGATCCGCTTTTAAATCAGACGATCACACCCGAGTTAATCCGCAAACATGGACTACTCCCTGATGAGTTTGAGCTGATTTGTAAAAGTTTAGGACGTCAGCCGACTTTAACGGAGACAGGTATATTTTCTGTGATGTGGTCTGAGCATTGCTCCTATAAAAACAGTCGGTCGTTGTTGAAAGGCTTCCCTACTGAAAAAAAGGGTGAAACAAAAGATTATGGCCGTGTGCTTGTTAAAGCTGGGGAAGAAAACGCAGGTATTATTGATGTAGGAGATGGATGGGCAGTCGCATTTAAAATCGAATCCCATAATCACCCGAGTGCAATTGAACCGTTTGAAGGTGCAGCAACTGGAGTAGGTGGGATCATTCGAGATATTTTTACCATGGGCGCTCGTCCCGTGCTACTAACTAACTCACTGCGTTTCGGTGAATTAAGTTCTCCTGCAACCAAGCGATTACTCAGGGGTGTTGTTGCTGGGATTGCTCATTATGGAAACTGTGTTGGAGTTCCTACTGTAGGAGGAGATGTTTATTTTGATGCAAGCTACGAAGGTAATCCTTTAGTAAACGCTCTTTGCTTAGGTGTATTAAGGCATGACCAAATTCGTTTAGGTAAAGCAACAGGTGTTGGTAATCCCGTATTTTATGTTGGTGCAGCAACAGGCCGTGATGGACTTGGTGGTGCAGCATTTGCATCCCGCGAATTAAGTGAGGCAAGTGCTGCTGATCGTCCTGCAGTTCAAAAAGGCGATCCTTTTATGGAGAAGCTTTTAATCGAAGCTTGTCTTGAGATGATGGCAGTTCCCGGACTAGTCGTTGGTATACAAGATATGGGTGCAGCAGGGCTTACGTGTTCAACCTGTGAAACCGCAAGTCGTGGTGGAGCAGGTATTGAAATTGAACTCGATCAAGTTCCCCAGCGTGAGACTGGAATGAATTCTTACGAAATCATGCTTTCCGAATCTCAGGAACGCATGCTTGTGATCGTTAAGAAAGGTAGAGAAAAAGAAATTGAAGCTATTTTTGAAAAATGGGATCTGCATGCTTCCAATGTCGGTACTGTAACAGACACTGGCCGCATGGTGGTTAAACAGCATGGTATTACAGTTGCAGATATTCCAGCGAATGTACTTACAGATCAGGCGCCACTTTATAAACGAGAAGCAAAAGAAGGTGAATGGGCGATTAACGCACGTAAGTGGACGCCTGCAGCATTACCCGATCTAGATGCTAAGGGGGTTGAAGCAGCACTGAGTGCTTTAATTGCAAGTCCTACGATATCCTCGAAGCGATGGATTTACCGGCAATATGATAACATGGTACAGCATGGTACTGCAGTGGGTCCTGGTAGTGATGCAGCTGTTGTAAGATTACGCTTGGGCGATGCTGAAAAATTTATTGCTATCAGCAACGACTGTAATGGGCGCTATTGTGCACTAAATCCTAAACGAGGAGCACTCATTGCGATGGTGGAATGTTTAAGAAATCTTGCATGCAGTGGAGCTAAGGCGCTCGCAATGACAGATAATCTTAACTTCGGAAATCCATATAAGCCTGAAAATTTTTATCAACTCAGTGAATGTATTCAGGGTCTAGCTGAAGCATGCCGATTCTTCGACGTTCCAGTAGTAGGTGGAAACGTTTCATTATATAATGAGTCACCAGCAGGGTCGATCGATCCAACACCAACAGTATCCATAGTTGGATTAATCGAAGACGAAAAACATATTACACGGCAGACCGTGAGCACTTCTGGCAGCCGTTTAATACTCCTAGGTGGAGCTCCGCATGAATTAGGTGGAAGTCAGTACTTAGGTCTTTGTCACGGCATTAAGGCAGGTGATGCGCCAGAGGTTGATTTGAATGCAGAAAGTCTACTTCAAACTTTCTTGCTCACTCAAATTAAAGCTGGGCGAGTAATTGCAGCTCATGACATTAGTGAAGGCGGCTTAATGGTTACAGTAACAGAAATGTTATTTACTCCAGAAGTCGGCGCTCCCAACGCGCTTACACTTGGAGCTGCTCTTGATCTTTCGTCACTAAGCGCTTCGCGCTTAGATGCACTGCTGTTTGGTGAGAGCCAAGCACGCGCTGTGATTGCAGCTTCGAGTGTTGTTGAAAAAGAGTTACTGTCTTTGGCTGCAAGTGTTGGCTTACCAGCAACTACGATTGGTGAAGTGAATGCCTCAGGTGTCCTTAGTTTAGCTAAGGGTTCAATTAAAACGCAGTGGAATGTTGCTACACTAAGAACAGTCTGGGAAACAACAATTGAAAATGCAATGAGGCGTCCTGGTCTTAATTAATTATTTTAACGGAGTATTCGTTAACCTTTTACTTTAAACTAAATTAACCCATGAGCGATTTCCTTTCCCACGAATGCGGTATCGCCGTAGTGCGCCTACTTAAGCCTCTTTCACACTATCAAGAGAAGTACGGGAATCCTTTATGGGGTTTCACTAAATTGTTTCTTTTGATGGAGAAGCAGCATAATCGGGGTCAGGACGGTGCTGGTGTTGCATGTGTTAAGTTAGACATGCCTGCAGGTGAGCCATTCATGTTCAGAGAACGGAATGTAAAATCTGATTCTTTGGACCGTATTTTTAGGTCACTGCTTTCTCAATATAATGATAAAGTGGATAGCGGAGAAATTCACCCCGAGTTTACAGAAACCGTAAAAAAGCATTTTGATTTTGGAGGAGAATTATTTTTAGGGCATCTAAGATATGGCACAAGTGGTGGATATAATATTAGCGCCTGCCATCCCTTTTTTAGACGAAGCCCATGGCCTACGCGTAATTTAGCACTGTGCGGCAATTTTAATCTGACTAATACACAGGACTTGAACGATAGTCTGATCGCAATGGGGCAACATCCTATTTTTGCGACAGATACGCAGGCTATTTTAGAAAAGATAGGCTTTTTTCTAGATGAAGAACACGAAGACATTTATCGTTTTCTAAGGAAAAGAGATCTAGCCGGGACAGATATGTCTAAGCAAATTAGTGAAGATTTAGATTTAGCACGTGTGTTAACACGTGCATCAGTTAAATGGGATGGAGGCTATGTTCTCGCAGGTCTTATTGGTAATGGAGATAGCTTTGTTGCGCGTGATCCATCAGGTATTCGCCCTTGCTACTATTTTCAAAACGAGGAGGTGATTAGTTTTGCTTCAGAAAGAGCACCATTAATGACGACATTTGATCTTGCAGTTGATCAAATCCAAGAACTCCCTCCCGGTCATGTTGTTGTAATTAAAAGACGTGGTGAAGTAAAAGTATCACGTTTTACGGAAGTACTTCCTAAAACATCTTGTTCATTTGAACGTATTTATTTTTCGCGCGGTAATGATGTAGATATCTACAAAGAACGTAAGGCTTTAGGTGGCAATTTAGCGGATCAAGCCATTAAGTCCATTGGGCATGATTGGGGTAATACAGTATTTAGTTTTATACCTAATACTGCTGAAGTAGCTTACTATGGACTCATGTCTGCATTACGAGTGCGCAGACGTAATGAAGTAAAAGAGGCTATTTTAAAAGCGAGCCAATCGGGTGAGCTCACTGAAACAGTTCTAGATGAATTAATTCTTAGAAATTGGCCACGTGGTGAAAAAGTAGTCAGCAAGGACATTAAATTACGCACTTTCATCGGAAAAGAAAATATGCGTAATCAGCTTGGGAGTCATGTGTATGATATCACGTACGGTTCCGTTGAGCCTAAAGACAATCTTGTTTGCGTAGATGATTCTATTGTTAGAGGAACAACACTACGTCGTTCAATCCTACGCATACTTTCCAGGTTAAATCCAAAGAAAATTATAATTCTCTCTACTGCTCCACAGATACGATATCCTGATTGCTATGGTATAGATATGTCTGAACTCGGTAAGTTTATAGCTTTTGAAGCTACGGTCGCACTCCTTAAAGAAAGCGGTCGTGAGCATGTATTAGAAGAGGTTTATAATTTGTGCCGAGATGAAGTTGCAAAGCCTCTAGGTACAGCATTGAAAAACCAAGTAAGTAAAATTTATGAATCTTTTACGCCTGATCAAATATCAGCAAAGATTGTAGAATTGGTTCGGCCGTCTGGAATTGAGTGGAAAGGGCAAATAGAAGTTATTTTTCAGACAATTGAGAATCTTCACGCTGCAGTACCAAAACACACAGGTGATTGGTATTTCACTGGTAAGTACCCAACGCCGGGTGGATACCGTGTGGTAAATCAGGCTTATATTAAGTATTACGAAAAATTAGCAGGTCGGTCATATTAAATTTATGTCACTGAGTTACGAAAAATCAGGTGTGCGCTATGATCAATTGGATACGTTTAAGCGTGCATGTCAAAAAGCTGCTGCTCAGACAGTAGATCTTTTGTCTGGTCACGGTTATAAAGAACCTGCAGAAACTCGCGGCGAAAGTGCTTATCTTATTGAAGCTGATGATCATTATTTAGCACATGTAGAAGAAGGACTAGGAACTAAAAATCTAGTCGCAGATATAGTTGAAAAAGAAACAGGACTATCTTTTTATAAAGAAATTGGTATCGATACGGTTGCTACAATTGTAAATGATTTGATCACGTGCGGTGCTCGGCCAATTTCTGTAGCTATGCATGCTGCCGTAGGTGATTCAAATTGGTTTTCAAATGAGAAGCGCGCTGCGTTACTTGTAAACGGATTTGCTGAAGGGTGTCGCTCAGCGGGTGCTGTTTGGGGTGGTGGTGAAACACCTACATTGCGCGGACTTGTAGAACCTGAGGCTATTGTTTTGGCAGGTTCTGCAATCGGACGCATTTTCCCTAAATCAGAAAGAATAATCGGAAATGTTAAATCAGGAGACTCGATTATATTTTTAGCATCCTCAGGTGTTCAAACTAATGGGCTTACCCTTTGCAGACAATTAGCAGAATCGCTGCCGCATGGTTATAAAACACCGATAGGTGATGGTAGAACGTATGGTGAAGCATTGCTGTGTGCTTCAGAAATATATGTAGCGTTCGTAGTTGAGTGCCAAAAACGTAGCATCAAATTAAACTATGTATCGCATGTTACTGGCCATGGTTGGAGAAAACTCATGCGCTTGGAGGAACCGTTTGTATACACAATTTCTAATCTAAGACCTGTTCCTGCGCTTTTTAGTTTTATTATGGAGAAAGGACCTGTGAGTCTACGTGAAGCATATGCCACTTTTAATATGGGAGTTGGTTTTGCTGCATATGTTGATCCTGCATTAGCTGACAGAACAATTGAGGCAGCAAAAGCGGCTGGCTATGATGCTTGGATTGCGGGATCTGTTAGCAAAGAAGGTTCTAGAAAAGCGGTAGTTATACCGCCATTGGACCTCACCTTCGAAGGTGATACCCTACAAGTTAGGTAAGTTATTATTGAATAACGAGTTATAGGTAATGCTTTGTTTCTTGCAATTGTTTACTAGTTAGTCAACTATAAGCATATGGGTAGAACAAGCGATGCTAGAGAACGTTTAATGGCTGCAGCCGTAGATCTCATTTGGGAAGAAAGCTACGGAGCTGTCACTATTGATGACATTTGTCTGCGTGCTGATGTACGCAAAGGCAGCTTCTATTATTTTTTTGAATCTAAGGCCGTTTTAGCAGTTTTTGCCTTAGACCGTTTATGGGGCGAAGTACTAAAGCCTCACTATCAGGAGATTTTTGCCCATCCTTTACCACTCGTTCGTATCACAGGATATTTCGATTTTCTATATTCTAAGCAAATTGAATTGAAGCAGAAATATGGAAAAACCCTAGGATGTCCCTTCTGTTCCGTAGGTTCAGAGATATGCACTCAAGAGGAGAGTATTAGAGATAAAGTCCAATCTATTGGAGATGCAAAACGCAGTTATTTCAAATCAGCCATAGAAGATGCAGTAGCGATGAAGCATATCCCGCAATGTAATCTCGCCGAGAAAACAGATAGCCTGATAGCAATAGCAGATGGACTACTAACACAGGCTAGAATCATAAATAATCCGGAAATCTTACTACGTTTACCATCTATGGCGTTCGACCTGCTACGGGTTAGTAGTCATCCATATGCAGAAGTGCTTGTATAAAAAATTTACCTACTACTTCCATGCCCACGCATTTAAAACAAACTGAGCCAGCTCGTATTGAAGATGTTGCACCAGGTGCTAGAGAGCCTTCGTTGCAATCTGATAGAGATAGCCTTAAGATCTACCTTAACGAGATTGGTAAGACGCCATTACTTAAAATTGAAGAAGAGTTGAAGCTTGCTGCACGGATCAGAAAGGGTGACGAATCTGCTCGTCAGCATATGATAAGTGCTAATTTACGTTTAGTAGTTCGTATTGCACTTGATTATAAGGATTTCGGATTACCGCTTCAGGATTTGATTAGTGAAGGAAATATTGGGCTAATTAAAGCAGTTGATAGATACGATCCTTCTAAAGGTGGCAAGTTAAGTACCTATGCTTCTTGGTGGATAAAACAGTCGATTCAAAGAGCACTTGCTAATCAATCAAAGACTATACGTTTGCCTGTACATGCAGTAGCAAAGATTTCACAAATACGTAAGACCGCGCGTGCCTTGACAGAGAAGTTAGGGCATGAAGTTACAGATGAGGAATTGGCAGCGGAACTACGTATGCCACTTGAGAAGCTAATACATTTAAGGTCAGTTGCAGTGCATCCAGCATCGTTAGATGCGCCTCTTGGTGAGTCTGCCGATGCCTCCTTATTGGGTGATATTGTTCGTGATGAGGGTGCTTCAAGTCCTTCCGAAGCACTTGGCAGTAAAAACGTATCAAGTGATTTGGCTCGTGCTGTTAATTCACTTGGCGAGCGCGAAGCAATGATCATTCGTATGCGATTTGGTTTAGACGGAAACGATGAAATGACATTAGAAGAAATTGGTAAAAAATTTAATGTAACGCGTGAGCGTATTCGTCAGCTTGAACAGCTTTCTATAAAACACATGCGTAGACTTATGGAGAACAGAGATAATCAACGTAGCTCAGAAGAGATTGTAGAGGACAGTATAGAGAAAGGGCGTATGGAGGTTGTTAAGCAGTTTGTTCAATCGAGAAACTTATTAGCTATTACAGATTCGAAATCAGATAAAATAATGGGCCGTTCATAATAGAATATGGTTATAGCAGTTTATGGTACTTTAAGACGCGGACTTGAAAATCACGCCCTCTTAGAAAATGGTGGAGCTTGTTACATAGGTACTGATAGTGTTGCTGGCTTTGATTTGTATGCTGGGCAGTATCCATATCTGACACCTGGTGAAGGGGTTGTAGCTGTCGAGTTGTATGAAGTTACGGCTTCTTGTTTATCAGACCTTGATACCTTAGAGGGGCATCCTACGCTTTATGAAAGAACATCAATACTTACAGTAGGATGTGTGAAAGCAGATATATATCTCTATTCGAAGTATAAGATTTTACCAGGCACACCCAAAACACAGGGTGATTGGATTGAATGGCTTGAGTTGCAGAAATAATTTTAAGTTTATCCGCTGCTTAAGCGGCCTACTTGATTGTATTACCAGTATCAATCAAGCGTTACCTCTTAAAAACCAAGATTAAGATTTCTTCTCGAAAAGATAGTGGCTAACGAGCCATTCGTTACCTGAGTTAAAGCCCCATAATTCGGCGCAACTCATGTAAAATATCTTCCAATAGGCCCAGAATTTGACTGCATCTTTTCCGTAAGTTTGGTGGAAGAAAGGCATTAAAGTTTTTTTATTCTCTTTCATATTACGCAACCAATCTTCAGCTGTTTTCTGGTAATGTGTACCGTTTACCTTCCAGTCCTTTGAGAGCTTAAGATCATCTTGGAAATAGCTTAATAAATCATGCGAAGGCATTTGGCCACCAGTGAAGAAGTATCTAGCCATCCAATCAGAGTTATCCTTAGCTTCGAAGTGATAGGGATATTTGCAGTGGGTAAAAATATGTACAAATAATTTCCCATCAGCTTTTAGCCAGGCAGCTATACGTGCGAGTAGAAGTTTATAGTTCTTCATATGCTCGAACATCTCAATTGAGACTACGCGATCGTAAGTAGAACTGGGTTGGGTAAATACATTCATATCACAGGTTATAATTGTGATATTGGTTAAGCCTCTAAGACGTGCCTGGTTGTCAATGTACTCTTTCTGAGAACTAGAATTCGATACCCCAGTTATGTGTGAATTTGGGTAGTGCTTAGCCATATATAAACTGAGTGATCCCCATCCGCACCCTAGTTCTAATATATTTTGACCGTTTATAAGTTCTGCACGCTCTGCATATAGCGCAAGCATGGCATCTTCAGCTTCAGACAAAGACTCTCTACCTGTCGGATATAAACATCCTGAGTACTTTAGATTCTTACCTAAACATTTTTGGTAGAATTCTGCGGGTACTTCATAGTGCTGCTCATTCGCTGCCTGGGTAGATTCTGCAATAGGACTTTTTTTGAGAGCATCAGCATATGCTTGTATTTTAGCTGAACTAGAAGAGATCTCAGTATGTGTAATCTCTTGAATGCGTTGCTTAAGTAGTCGTCTTATGCCGAAACGAATAATACATTCTGGGAGTAAATCTTTTTCTAAAACTGTATCTATCATAGCGATTAATTACTTTTTGTGAACCAGGGAAAAAATACTGAAGTCGTTTTTTGGTAATTAGAATACTTTTCTTTTTTACTCAGCAAAGACTGTTTTTCTGCCATAGGAACACCTGTTTTTGTGAGTAGCAAATAGAGAATAATCGCTGGACTAATAATTGATAACCACCCGTAGGGTGTGCTGCATGCGATGATAAAATAAGACACCCAGATTATCCATTCAAAAAAATAATTAGGATGACGACTGTAACGCCATAAACCTTGGCTGCACACTTCCTTATGATTTAAAGGATTATTCTTAAAACGGGATAGCTGTAAATCTGCAATTGATTCACCTGCAACTCCAATCACCCAAAGTAGAGAACCCGCAATTTCTATGTACCCCAAGTTATTTGATGCATTAGCGAATATAAAATAGAATGGGGTGCATAGGAGTACTACTGATATAGCCTGTATTTGAAAAAAACATGCCATTTTCAACTTCAGGTTTTTAGCCCATTCTATACGAAGCTGAGCATATCTTACGTCTTCTTTCGGGTGATGATTGACTACTCGTATCAGTAAGTGTGTTCCTAGGCGGATGCTCCACGTAAGCACTAGTCCTGTGATAAGTAATTGGCTACTTGTCGCTGCGTGAATCAAGTAGAAAAAAAGTAATACAACTATGCCAAAAGAGTATGACCAAAGTATATCAACAATCCCATAATTACTAGTACGTTCAGCTATTAAGCTACAAAGGCCAAAAAGTATAACTAGTACACAAGTGCACAGTATAACAATAAGACTTAAGTTCATTATATAGCCTTCACTGTAGAGCGTCTATAGACTGCTTGTACCACAGATATCTTTTTATGAGTAAAGGCTGCTTCGCAGTAAGATAAATAATACTGCCATTTACGTATAAAATAATCATCAAAACCTATTTTTTTAACTGCAGGCAATTTTGAGTTAAATCGGTCCTGCCACGTGCGCAACGTTTTGGCGTAATCTTGCCCTAAGTCATCAATGTGAGTCATTAGAAACGCACCTGATTGCTGCATTATACGATTCAAGCGCCCTAAAGAGAGAAGTAGGGATCCAGGAAAGATGTGTTTTTGTATGAAATCTACACCATTACGCATCTCCTCATAGTGAGAGTCCGGGCATGTAATAAATTGAAGAGCAGCTATTCCGTTTGGTTTAAGGGATTTGTCTATAGACTGGCAAAATTGAGGGAGATATGAGTGCCCTATGGCTTCCATCATCTCAATAGACACAAGCTTATCAAACTTTGTACTTAGATCACGGTAGTCTCTTAGCTCAAATGTAATGAGATGACTTAATCCCGCTTCTGCTACACGTTCTGTAGCTAGTTTAAGCTGCTGCTCTGAAAGTGTAATGCTTGTAACTCTGCATCCGTATGTTTTAGCAGCATGAATTGCCCAGCCACCCCAACCACTCCCGATTTCTAATACATGGTCCTTAGTCTTTAAATCAAGACTCCTGCATAAAGCATCATTTTTATGTAACTGTGCATTCTCAAGTGTGTCATCGCTGTTAATCCATTTAGCCGACGAGTACATCATGGACTCATCAAGAAATAGTGAAAAAAACTCGTTAGAGAGATCGTAATGTGCAGCTATATTGCGACGTGCCTGCTCTTTACTATTCCTGGAGAACCAGTGGCCTGCATGGTTTAGATATCTTAAGATATTGAGTGCCGCTGTTCGCGGCGCCTTTGATCCTGAAAGACCAGGAGATGTTTCTAAATTTATAATAAACCAGCTAATCACCGCTGTTAGATCTTCGGTTTCCCAATCACTATCCAGGTACGACTCAGCAAAGCCGATATCTCCGTAGAATACACATCGCTTAAAAAACGCCTCTGAATTAATCTGTATAACAGCTTTGTGTGGGCTTTCAGGTGAACCAAATATTTTTAAACTTCCATCAGGGAGTATGAGTTGTAGGCATCCCTGCTTCATATGCGAAAAGGCAGATATCAGAGGTCTGCGCCATAATGATGGCCTAGAGGCTGTACGTGCCGGGCTAGCTTTTGTTAGCGTATTTGAATTCATCCTGACTGTATCTATTAATTAAGGGATTGGTGGGGTCTAAAAAGATCTTTTTGTCTATCAGCAGCAGACGTCTTTTTAAACCAAGGTATATTCTTCAAGTACAGTCTTAAAGCATGCACATGAATAAGGGCTATGATTCTAAAGGTAATTAAAGGGTATTTGAATAACCAACCCATAAGACGTGCATCCGTTATATCACGTTTTGGGCCAGACATTGTACTTATCAGCGTTTTTAATTCACCATCGTAATCGTCGATTCGTACAGCAAACGAATCTGATGGTTCACATAAATCAAAATCAAAAGCTAAATCTACTTTTGAAAAAGGAGAGACATAAAAGTTTTTTGGTATGCGTGCT